>Ga0099825_1003172_pt1 | contig 21955 bp, 8 predicted proteins | sample SiratroredBW_FD_76838 | JGI IMG/M metagenome (GOLD analysis project Ga0099825, IMG submission 76838) | Root nodule microbial communities of legume samples collected from California, USA - Siratro red BW | ecosystem: Host-associated > Plants > Roots > Nodule | place: USA: California | collected... | reverse complement strand
TCTACTTCTTGATAAGTATCAGAGTCTATCATAATATTATTGTTGGGTCTATCGGGCCAGATGCTATTGGGCTATTATCGGACCACCCTTACATATAATTTCACACTCGAGTTGAGGAGTCTCGACGTGAGGGGAGTGTGTTGGAGATCCCACATCGACTAGAGATGAGGTCTTTCAATAGTTTATAAGTGGGTGCAAACCTCACTTTACAAGCCATTAGCCGGTTTTGTAAGGTTGATTTAGATTTAAAATCCATTTCTTATCAGAATCTATCATAAAAAGGCTATTGGGCTTATTAGATCGCTATCGGTCCATCCTTATGTATAAGTGAGTGCAAACCTCATCTTATAAGCCAGATTTATAATATTGAGTTAGACTTAAAATTCAATTTTAATATTAACTAATAAAAAGTTATATTTGTTTGTTAATTGCTAATATAATTTATAGAAGATAGATATTTTATTTAATTTGGTTACAGTGACACCTGTTTAAATTGAATTAATATATATCACGCGAAAAAAAGTTATACATACTTTTGTGAAATACATATGATTTTATAATTGATATAAAAAATTGAGTTTTCCATTTATTGAGATAATATAGTTGCGAATGTTATATATATATATATAAAATAAATAGAAAAAAAAGGAAAACTAAAGAGTTATTGTAGATAAAAACAATTACATTTCCATATTTATATTTGAAAATAAACCGTGAACTATTAAGGAACATATTGATAATTTTTATAAAGAAAGAAAGTGAAATTCTGGGGAATCATTAATGCAGTCTCGTGACCGCTGACCAAAAAGCAATCCTAAAACTATGCACATACTCTTTAATGAAACACAGCATAAATTTAGGAATATTTTTCATTAATTATGGTCTATCTAAATACTCAAAATAAAACATGCACATATAATAGAATATGTCCCATGAAAAATAAAAGACACAAAATATTATACAGGACCATATTAATACTGAATTATGAAACATACTCTATTTTTTTTAAACATGCACAGTTATACTTTCAGTCATCGAGTGGATATAAATTTTATTGAAATAATAGATTTATCAAATAGGAGCAATACCAATATTATATGTAAATAAAATAAAATAAATCATGTATTCAATTATTTTAATCAATAATATCATTCAAACAAAATTAGGAAAGTCTTCCAAATGTCAATCTTTCATATAAATTAATAACACCCTGTGTGGCTCAATCTTTCTCTAAAATCTTCCAAAAGTCAATCTTTCTACTAAAACATTTATTATTCTTCCCTAACACAACATATTTGTTGTATATTGCTTCTAACTCCATTTCCATGAAAGAACTGCCCATATTGACATAGATTTTCACACCATACTTAATGTCCTTCATTTAGTGTATATCACAAGTGCACACAAATCAAAATATTGATATTCACTAAACTCTAAACCTTTTGCTAGCGGACCTTTTTCTCTTATTTGGAATGCTTGACATTTGCCTTCAAACTTGATCCTGTATTCCTTTCCTCTAGGTTGAATTTTATAGCTGTTTTAACAATAATAAAAATATTCTCTCACCATTTAATAATTATATTTCTAGACTATATAAAAAATTAAATTTTTCTAATTTATTTTGTTTTTTAAAATTTTAAAATTTGATATAACATTTTTTTATTTTCATAAAATAAGTGAATTTTAATATAGGTTAGGAGCGCAGCCAATTGGTTGATTCAATAATAAAGAGACAATTGAGAAGATTTTTTTTGTATTCTTATTTAATTAAAAATGATGAGCATACTTAGAGAATTGATGAAAATTAAATTAACCGAAGCAATTTCCTAATAACAAAAGATAAAACGATTATAGCCCTCAAAATATAAATAGGAAGGAGAATAATAATACAACCCCTAAACATTGGTAAGATAAAAAGATTTCTAAAAAAAACGATATTATTTTATAAGAACGTAAAGTTTTGCTGATATTCCAACTCATAAGTACTATTATATACATAGCCTGATTATGTTTGTATTTGTGCTTAAAAACGAAAATACTTAATAACCTTAAATATATCGATATTTATGGTATCGAATCGATTATTTACTTAAATTTTTTTAAAAAATTATTTTACTTTTTAATATATTAATATAAAAAGTTATTATATCAATTGAACCAATTACAAACATTCTTCTATCTTTGATTTTTTTTTCTACGATCCAAACAACTTAAATCTCTACCTTATTTTTATTCATTTTTTTTCCTTTCCACTAGAATCCAAATAAAATTTACAATTAGTGTTTTAATACCAACCTCTCTCTCATTATCTTTCATTCAGAATAAATCTCAATCTTGACAAAAATATTATCTTAAAACTTCTATTCACACTACTAACTAGTGTAACAAATACGATAAGTGATTCAACTAGCTAACCATCATGTTAATTAACAAAACTAATTAAGTTGTGTCTAATAGAAACCTAATAAAGAATACTCAAACACAAATCCAACAAATGCCTCTATTTAGGAGTCCAGGATCACACAAGTTACTGAAGTGTTTAAGTAATGTAGCCTAGCTCTCCTTCTTAATCATATTTCCCTTCAAAACCCTTTCTTACAATGCATCTCATATCCAATCTCTGTTCAATCCTAATTCTTTAAGTTATATGAGAATAAGATTGATTAGAAGTATTAAAAGAAGGAAATGAATACATAACATGCAACCAATTATATCCCTATAACATTTAGATCACAATACAGTTCTAAATGAGTGTCAATCACATAAAAAATATTAAAACATAAACATTACAATTTATTTTTAAAAAATCAATTGCAATAAATTCAAAACTAAATTAATTTAATCTGATAAAAAAAGGCTTAAAAACTAATGGAGGCATAAAAATCCATTAATTGTATATAAAAAGCAACATGTAGCTCAATTTTGTAAACAAGAATATGTGGGTATATTCATAGTTATTTGTGAGATGAAAATATGTTCATTTACTACAACTGCACCTAATTTTAACATTTTAACTCTCCATTCTCTATCTTGCAGGTGTGAGACACGTGCAAGGCAATTTGACAAACAGTGTAAACCACGCGCTCTGTTTGCGTGTGGGCATGATTGTGCTGTAGCATTTATTCTTAAAACCACTGAAGGAGAAGAGTTTCTTCAAACGCATGGCCACTCCAAACTCGGCGCTTTCATCAATTACACCGTTCACTAGCTTCCTTCTTCCGTTCACCTAAAAAACAAGGGTTAGTAGTTGCCTTTCAATTCATTTCGTTTCATTATTTCTTTGCTTCCGAATTACTTTGTGAGGGTTTTTGGAAAGATTCAATCTTTTTAAGTGTACGCATAATGGGTCTTGTGAAAAACTAGGCAAAAGTTTACAGATTTGAAGGTTCTTAAAATGGAGAACTTGAATTTTTGTTATCTTTGTTGTTTTATGGAGAATTGGACTGTTGTTTTTTTTAATGGTATTGTGTTGGGAATAGATTACTGAAAAATGAAATGGAATCTAAATTTCGTGATTTGGTTTAATTTATCATGGTAATGTTGTTGATTGTATTTTATTTTTGACTGATGTTTAGCGATTACTGTGTTTTATGGTTTCAATTTTCATTTCATATTATTATTATAGGCTCTTTATCTTACAAGGGAGGGTATAAGGAAATTTTGACCCCTTTTCCAACATTTCCCCCCAATTTTCCTAATCTCCATACCAAAATAGTTACAGCAATGCATCATAAACTTGGTATTTTAACATCTATACTGCAATGGCAATGACATTCAGGCAACTGAAGATAGTAATTGAGTACTGTCCTTGAGCTTTGGATCTAGAATGGTTCATCTGAGCGCCACTATTTAGTTTTCACAATTTCACATGAGGCAAAAAGATATTATGATCAATTTTTTTATGCATGTTCTTTTGGGTAGTTATGAAATCGATTGACTTTCCTTCCAATAACATTTAGACATATAGAAATTCTTGTAATTGTAATGACTGTTACATTTTCAAAGATTGAGGGACCACCACTAGTTTAGTTCTTCTTAATGTAGAAAAATGACTGCTAACTGATCAAAATCTTGGTGACTTCGGTCATTAAATTTAAATTTTTTGGTCATGCTTGTGTTTTCTGATTATGTTGTTTGGATTTAATTCCATTTGTTCCGAGAAGTTTGATGGCTTGATTTAATACAACCTTGTGAGGTGCATGACATTGCTCCATTTATCCATATGTTTATGTTTCTTAGCTTTTCTGTCTTATTAACAGAGTGCAAACAATGGGTGATGCAATTGATTTGACCGGTGATGGAGGAGTCATAAAGACCATTTTGAGAAAAAGCAAAGCTGATGCTGTTGGTCCAACAGAAAATTTTCCTCTTGTTGATGGTATGTTTGTACTAGCATGGAGAATATTTTGGAACTTGTCTAGTAGTGGACTACAGTACATGGTAGTCTCAAAGCAAGATGCAATATACTCAACACCTTTAGAGTTTGGCTACACAGTCACTCATAAGTTTGTAATTTTTATCCAGTAAAGTTACTCTTGGCTTTTTGAGGTGCTGTAGAAGTCATTCCAATTATTAATTATATATAAACCTTCTTATTAGAATAAAAGTGAACATCTCTTGTCTCTTATGCATTAACCAATCATATAATGCTATTTCAAAAGCTTCTCATATTGTCTTCGTGCATGATTTCAAGTCTAAAATACATGGGAACACATACACTTGCTACAATTTACTTGGATGTTAAAATTTCCCCTTATGTGTGAAAATGTAATTATCTTCACGAGTATCTTTGTGTCAAGGTCCATCTATTTGAGAGTATTATGGAAAGATCATGTTGGACTATTATACAGTGGGTTGGAATTGCAGGGTATTAGGATACTTACAAGGAACAGTTTAGATATTAAGGCCTAATTTGGATTAGTCTCTAGCTTATGGTAAATTTTCCATTTAGATATAAAGTGTTTCTTTGTTATGTGTATAATCACACTTGTAAACCCTTTATTTATAATCATTCAAAGTATAATATAGGGAAACCTTAAAATGACTAACTATGTAGAATATCTCTAATTATTAGTTGTACTTGTACATATTTCCCTAATTACTATATCAAATTTTACATTCCCCTCAAGCTGGACCATACATGTCATATGAGTTTAGCTTGTTACAAATGTGTTCAATATGAGAGTTCTTTAGGAATTTAGTGAGCTTGTAGTCACTATGTTTAGCCTGCTCATGGGATGTGAATGGCCGCTTCACTGTCACATATTTGTCGAGTATCCTGTGTATCTCCAAATTTTAACTGATGGAGAATTTGCTAAAGCTGTGTAATCTCACATGTAGTTGATGCCATAGCACAAGACTCAACTTCAACACTAGATCTAGCAATTTTTACAATATCTAGAAGTGAACCTTCTATCTGATGGTGAACCTGTCAAATCAGCATCATAATAACAAATAATTTTTGGAATTGCCTTTATTTGCATATATTAAACCACTGCCTGGTGCATTCTTGATGTATTGAAGAATGTGTATCACAACTTCCAATGATTATCGCATGGGGCCTCTAGGAATTGGCTAACCACATTGACTGATGTGATGTTTGGTCTAGTGACAACGAGTGATTAAGTTTGCCTACTAGACGATATCTTCTAGGTCTTCCAATGGCTTACTTGACCCAAAAAAAGCTTCAAATTAGGATCCATAGGACTACCACTGAGGTGACAATCAATCATACCAGTCTCAATCAAAATGCTGAGCCATACTTTTGCTAGGAAATGACAATTGTCAGACGAGGATTGTGCAACTACAATGCCAAGAAAGTACCTAAGTGGACTCAAGTCCTTGGTCTAAAACTAACTGTGAAGGTGAGATTTGAGTCGGAGAATGTCGTTGGAGTCATTCCAATGATGACAATATCATCAACATATACAACAAGATAGTTGCATATGCCAGACAAAGAATAAAGTGAAAAACCCTAGTGATCAGCTTCACAAGACTCATAGCAAACTCAAGCAAAACCGAGTTGAAACGTTTGAACCAAGCATGAAAAAGATTTCTTCAAGTCTTAGAGTGAGCGACAAAGCCTACTAATGAGTCACTGGAGACTGTAAAACTGGGTGGATGATCCATGTACACTTCTTACAATTCACCATGCAAAAAGACATTTTTGATGTTCAATTGGTGAAAAGGTCAATGGTGAATGGCGGCCATGGCAAGGAAAAGGCAGACAAAGGTGATTTTGGCCACTAGAAAAAAAGTGTCACCATAATCTAGATAAAAATTCAAAAGCATAGAGGAACATTAAAGTGCAGAAGACGCGAGTAAGTTGTTTCCATCATGGTTTTTGCGCTCAGCAACACCAATGTGGTTGTGAGCACATGATGTTTAATGAAGAATCCCCAGGTAGTTTAGAAAAGATTGACATTAGGAAGACAAATATTCTCTTGCATTATCAATTCATAAAATTTTAATTTTACAGCCAAATTGAGTTTCAATTTTATCATAACTTTTGAAAAATGGAGAAAAATATAAACAATTCCTCATTGGAAAAACTGAAGTACAAGGAAAGAAATGGTATATAAAAGTTACAAAATAAAAATATCCTAATTTGAACCAGACGTGACTAAGACCTCAGATATCAAAGTCAAGGCGACACAGCACGCTTATTGACACTAGACCATAAGTAGTATGGGTATGTTTTACTTAGTTAACACGATTCACATTGAAAAGACTTAATGGTTAAAAAACTAAGAACAAGCAGACACAATTTTTCTAGACTCAGTGCCCAAGGCGTTAATTTACGAGAGTTGGAGTAGTAGAAGAGACATAGGCCACTAGAGGGCTAAGATAAGATAATCCTCCATACTCATGTCCTACTCCAATCTTCTCTGTTCACTATGTCAATCCAGTCAAAGAACAAAATTATTAACAAACTAGATAGAATTATCAAGAGTGCGAGAAAGTTTACTAGTATAGATTAGATTGAATGGACATCCTGAGATAAATAAGACAGAGTTTAGAGAAGGTTGAGGAAGAGGGTGGGTTTGGTTGATGCTGTTAGGCAACAATTCTTGCACAGTGGTGGTTGTAGGGAGACGGTGACTTTTGTGGAGGGTTACAATGGTTCATGTGAACAGTGACTGCAAATCCTAAAAGGAAGGGGAAAAAAAAAAGATATAAAGAAAAACCTAGCTTTGATACCATAAAAGTTTCTCTGTTGTGAATTGTTTGTATAATCACACACGTAGTTCTTTATTTATTAATCATTCAAAGTATAATATAAGAAAACTTAATTATGGAGAATATTCTTAATTATCAGTTGGACATGTTTTATTTCTAACGTACAAAACAACTTACAAGTTGATATGTACTTGTGGATATTGAAGAATATAAAGGAGTGTGTTTTTTAAAAAGGTTATGTGCCCAAGTTAATTTTAATTGTGCACGAAGCATGATTCATTTTTCACCTTGTTTCGTTCTAGTTTTTTGGCCTATGAGAAGTTTATCTAAACTAACTATAAGTTTTGATGCTCTAAATTAGATGTGTTCAAAGTTTATTGCATGAAATGCTTGATTTTACTGGTTCTCACACTCAATGTTGTTTGTGTTGATCAAGTTCATTATGAAGGCACACTTGCTGATACTGGTGAAGTTTTTGACACAACACATGAAGATAACACCATCTTCTCTTTTGAGCTTGGAAAGGGCAGTGTTATCAAGGCTTGGGAGATTGCAGTCAAAACCATGAAGGTCTAATAAAGCATACTTTTGATGAAACTGTATTTAGATAATGGTTTTATCTTATATTTGTCTGCTAATCTTGCTAGGTCGGAGAAGTTGCAAAAATAATTTGCAAGCCCGAATATGCATATGGCAGTGCGGGATCTCCACCAGATATTCCTCCAGAGTACTATTCTCATGCCACAATTATTGTTAGGAAACATAATAATTGTTAAACAAAAAAGTTTAAAAATGAAAGATGTACCTTAGAAAAATGAGAAAGCTGAGAGTTCTTTAGCACCAAATTACCTTTATACAATTATTAGATGAAATCATGCTGTAATTCCTTGAAGCTTTGCTTTGCTCCCCATTCTACTAATCCACTCTCACTTTAGTCACAAGAACATGCATTACCAGTAACTTCAAATTTATAATTTTTCAATTTCCTTGCAGTGCAACACTTGTTTTTGAAGTTGAGTTAGTTGCCTGTCGGCCAAGAAAGGGCTCAAGTTTGGGAAGTGTTTCAGAGGAGAGGGCCAGGCTTGAGTAAGTAACTTTTTTTAACATTTTACCAAATACATCTGCTTCTTTTGGATGTCTCCTTTCTCTAGAAATTACCAACAATATGATATCTTGTGATGAAAAAAAAATAGAGAGCTGAAGAAGCAGAGAGAGCTAGCTGCTGCTGTCAAAGAGGAAGAGAAGAAGAAGAGAGAAGAACAAAAAGCAGCTGCTGCTGCACGTGTGCAAGCCAAGTTAGAAGCGAAAAAAGGTCAAGGAAAGGGTAAAGGTAAAGCAAAGTAAGGTCTCATAAACATCTACACAACTTTGATATATTTTGGTGACACTCAAATCAAATAGTTATGGATTATCTACTATTCAGCATCTGACTTCCCCTTTGGCCCATCATAAACGATGTATAAATGATTGGATTTGTCCATCCAGATACCATAAATACGATGTTTGGTAAGATGCTACCTAATCAGCAGCTAGCAACATTTTCCCAGGTTTTTGTCTGATTATATAGACACCCTATTTCATTCCTTCTGAATACAGGCTACAGCCATGGTTGAAGGGTGGTTTAAGGTAGAGACGTAGCTAAGTTGGGCAGTGAGGTGAACTTAAAATATATAGATATTAAGAAGTGTTAGTGAGTTAAAAATTATTAAAAACTATAAAACCATGAATAACAAGATGTGGAAACTACACTTTTTTTTTTTAAATAATTTTAACCAATAAAAAGAAGTGTGTTCCTAAGAGTAGTTGCGTTCTTAGCATTTTATTTTCTATAGATAGATATTTAGCAACACTAGAAGTTCTTGAGCAGATACTTAACACTTAATTCTCAGAGTTCTCTACCTTTATTTTTTCTGTAATGTGATACGTTGTGGCTTGTGTGTTATCTTGTATCTGCGCCTTTGGTTTGATTATTTTTAAAATATATTTTGCATATGTTTTTAAAGAGAATTTTGGCAAAGAATTTTCTGCACACCCAACCAATGTCTTGGTCAAATGAGAACATGCTCGTGGAACAACTACTTGGCCTATCAGTTCTTAACTTTAAAATAATTGGAAATAGTAGCAAAAGATATTTTTAATAAAATAATATATGGACACCTGCTTCAGTGAAAACACTTAATTGAAACCTCTTTTCCCTCCGGGTAAATATTAGCAACAGGGGTGCACGGGTTATGTTTTTTTTTAATATAAATACTAGTTTGAGTTTGTATTTGTTAATCTATACCATTTTGGCATTCTGTTCAAAATAAAAATTATTCTATTAAGAAAATATTGAAGCTAATTTCAAGTTTGATTTATTAGTTTAGCAAATGAGGCTAATGACGGTATCATTTGAGTGGACAGAGTGTTTGGTATAACATTGTACTAAGGCTATTTCCTGTAAAATTTACCCCTGCACCCACTCAAAAATATGAAATGATTATGTTGTCCTTGAGCATTTTTTAAACTTATGCGACCTATACAAAAAAAAAAAAAAATCTTTGGGAAAGATAATTTTATTACAAATTTAACACTCTTACGAAAAGATCATTTCAAATCAATTTTACTCCATCGTAGAATTATCATCCCGTAGTGATAAATGCCATATTATCTTTTCCCGAAAGGTTATTTTGAAAATAATTTATTATCCTTTTGAAAATATTATTCTAAAATGAGTTTCCAGTAAAAAATTAAAGCCGGAAGGATATTTCTGAAAAGCTTTTTTCAATGTTCTTTCGAACTTTTGTAGGCACTTGCGACATGCATAGACCATTCTGAAAGGAATTTAACACCTTTTCTTGAAAATCTATTTCAAAATGAATTCTAAAAGATTTCCAAAATCTTATTTCATAACGATAAATCTCATTATGAGATGTTACGAAATGGTCTTTCTAAAAGAGTGTTATCCTTTTTTTTTAATTAGTTTTTCTAGAAGAGTGTTAAATTCATTTTAAAATAGTCTTTTTTGTAAGGGGCAAAATTTATGCAACAAAATTTTAAAAATATTCATCATGTGTTTGGATAAGAATATTTATAATTTCCTTAGAATTCAAATCTACTAAATTTGATTTTTTTTTTCATTTCAAATTGATTTATTTTATAAAGTATTTCATTTGAATAAAATAATTCCAATTTATTGTTTTTTATTTAAATAAATTATTGAAACTATAACTAAATACAAAATTTATTTTAATATTGAATAATATTTAATAATTTAAAATATAAGTCAGTAACGCTTCACAGTTGTTACTTTTCAATTAAAATTTGTAAAAAAAAAATTAACTGTTGTCAGCAAGAATTTTTCATTAGTTGCTAAGGTTATTTTTAATTAAATTTTGTCAACATTAACCTAAAAAACTGACTATTATTAATCAAAAAATAACCCTTGGCTCCCGCTATCACTTTATATTTCATTAATTTATATACATAAATTTATTGTGAGATAAAAAGAAAATAGAAATCTAATAAATATTTTATTAGAGTTAAAAAATATTTTATATTTTATTACAAGATCCTGTTCGGTATATATATTAGAGAAATAGGAAATATGAATAAAAACAAGAAATTAAACTGAAGATCGTCACAATAAAAAAAAAATTTACCTTGTTTCTCCCTTCTTCAAATGATCAATTAAACGCAGTATCCTGGTTGAATTGATAAATAAGCACTGCGACACACAAAAAGGAAGTGAAAGAGAGGGAGGTATGGTAGCAGTAAAGTAAAATTTATGCTGATGGCGCTGGGTTAAGCACAGCAGCCGAAGAAATATAAGTTGAATAGTTGTTACAGGGTATTCTGTCGTTCTTCTGATCCCTACACGTCAGGGTAATTACACCAATACTAGTCAAAAACTACTAATTTTGATACATCACGACACTAAGTTACAGCTGTAGATTTTAATCACACGTCCATTAGTAAAAATTAGACGATGTATTCAAACCATGTCCGCGATATCATTGTGTCCATTGTCACTCCACCCAGATCCAGCTCGAAATTTACATACAGGGCATGTCCCTTGTTGGCGCAGCCAAGGATCGATGCAACTAGCGTGAAACTTCAAAAAGTAAAAACATAAACAAGGTTTCAGAATCATTTAAACGAGATTAATAGTTTAATACAGAATATCAACTATTATTTCAGTGCATGTAGAATTCTTTGTTAAGAGAATATTCAACAAATGTCCCTCACTAAATAACACAAATGCTCGTCAAACATGCCCGTACTGATATTTACTTTCCTAAAATCGCAGATGTTTTGCTTCACTGCTACTAAAATATAACTTTAAATAAGGTAAGAAATGTTTAAAACATACTACACTTCTTTAAATGTTCAGATTTAAAATTGAAGAAAAATTATCACTGGCATGATATAATAAAAGCATATGTTTTATAAAATGTATTGCAGGTGCTTCTTCCTTGGATACATAATGTTAATGATCAAATTCACAACGGAAATCCACATAAACGAAAGTTTTCACAATATAAGCAACAACCTACAAATCCAAGCCAACTATAGCTGAAATTGACAGGATTTCAACCACATTTTACTGATGATTTAGATATAAGAAAAACCTTTCTTCCTTCTCATAAGTTCAAAATGACTCTAACCTTTTTTACTTCTATATATAGAGAATCAGATGACAAAAGCAGATATGAAATGACACAATGAATCATCAAACAACATGAAAAGCTAGTAGACCAAAAGTTACAGATTACTAAGCTATGAAACAAACCTGATGCAAGCAAGGTAAGCTACGCAGTACTTCACCAACATTAACTTGCTCCAAGCATACACTGCAAGTGAGCTCATCGTCAGAGGCTTTCATGCTCCCAACAGCACCTGAATTATCTTGCTTCTTCTGCGACAAATGAAAAGGAATGAAACATGCAGATCAACGCACTAGCAGCTCATAAAACAAAAATTCTACAATTTGACCGAAAGGAAAAGATAACAATGTAGAACAACAATAATAATCATGTCTTTGCCCTTAAGTAAGATTGGCTACAACGACCAAAAAATGCCATAATGTTTTACAGTGAAACATGTCTGTATTCTATAGACAGACCAAACGCTTGCAATGTAGACATTGCATATTTATATGATCCTTTAGTCATTTAAATCAACCAAAAGAATTGCAATGAATAGACAAATAATAATGATGTAAAGTGATACAATGGTATCCACAGAATAATACATCAGCATGAGCAGTGACAGCACTTTCCCACACTGTCAAGAATAGCATAGGAAAATTACAAGAAAAACAAGTAGAAAATGCACACAAGGAATCCATGAAATTATCATGACAAACTTTGAAATTCACTTGTTTAGGCCACATGGGTGGAGGAAAACATAAGGCCAAAATGTAGAAAATACCTCAGCAGAAGTGGAAGATGATGCTTGTTGCATTGAGGAACCACCACTGTAAGCAAAAGCAGCTTCTTGTCAAATAATCAAATACTAAATTTATTTACTTTGCACATATACGCTATTTCTAAATGAAGGTGTAAATTCCCATATTAATTAGAATTTCAAGTTAATACTAACAACTGGCAAGCAAAATTGTACCGGACGGGACATTTTCACATGTCAACAGCTACTAAAAGTATAGTTTAAGGTTGTCTTCGTATATCATATAAAATATGGTACACAGTAATAAGCACCCCAAATAGCATGGCAGTAAAAAAAAACCAGTGCTTCCATGTCATCATTCAGAATATATTATTCACAATCAAAGATATCATAGTTTCAACATGGCATTTTTTTATATTATCATTACACTCTTACCCTCAAATGTATCCTAGTATTTGATATTTGATTAATAACATGAAAATAGAGAGCAGTATTTTTTGCCGCATCACACAGACATGAGCTGTTAGTATAAAATATTAATATCCATTTAAAGGGAGAACATAACAACAGATCTGATTGATTAATTACCTCTGGGGAGCAGCAACCTTATATTTGTGGACTGGAAGAGCATTTATCTCTTCATCGGTCATGGAAGGAGCAGTAGAAACATTATCTGAATCCAAAGCTCTTAAAGTTTCATAATCTGAGATTGGAAAGAAAAATTTGTATTCAATATACTATATGAAACATGAGAAAAAAAATAGAAAACAAAACTTAACTAGAGTAGAAATCTGGATTTTCAGAAAGTTCTAAAAAATTATGAGTAGCAAAGTAGCAATTTATATCATAAAAGACTGAAAATAACTTCAAACCAAGATCATCAAACTCCCGGTCAAGAAGTGCAAGCTGAAGTCTGAGACCCTGCAAACGTCCTCGACTTGCAAGTGCTATTGATGGTGGCATATGCAATCTCAGTTCCGTGTGGCCAAGAATGCCACTGGCTGCTGCTGCATGAGCTTGGCCCTGTGCTTGAAGCTGTTGACATGTTGCATACATCCTCAACATTGTTGCCATCAAGAAAACACCAAGCACCAACCAGAGCTACAAATAGAGATAACACCTTATAAACCACATGAATAAATTAATGTCATTTTTTCATTGAAAAACTTGCATGCCTACTTTGCATACACAGGACCTTACCAAAAAATTTGGGGACATCTGGTGAGAGTTCAGTATCATGAATAACAGAAGAACTGAAACATATAAACAATAAGACATAAATGGGACATTGAAGGAAGATATATTGGGAAAAAATAAAATATTAAAAAAGAAAGTGATAAAGAAAACATAATGTAACAACATGAATACCTGTCACGAGAAAAGTGAGTGAATTGGAATTACTAGGACGTGCTGCATGAACACGCTGGATAAAATATTGGAATCAGTATGAAGAAAATATTGGAATCAGTATGAAGTCTTAGACTTTCAGTTGATGTTTTGTTCATAGAACAAGAAGACACAGAAACAATAAAGCATCAGACGTGTCAGCTCCATCAAAACATTTATACGGGTGCAGATAACGAGTACAAGTACATACCAATGCTCGCCTCTCCGGTATAAATCCTGGAAACCCATTTTCAATATCTGCTCTTGTTCCTCGAAAAACAAAGCTCATGGCTCTATATATTTGAAAACTTGAATTAAAACTTCACAGGTTCAATAGAGAGTGGACAATAACCAGCAACTAAAACCTTTGAATATTCTGAAATATCAAATAAAACCATGGTCAGTAGACAAGAAATCAATAACAGATAGATGCTAAAGTATAAAGTTCCATAGGAACAGAAAAGAGGGAAAAATGAAGATTTTCCATGAATATCATATACTTTTATCAAGTATCTGATAAACCAAAAGAGGCAGACAGAAAGACAGAAGGTATCTAACATACCACATCCACGATCATCCCTAAAATTGGCCAATGCTATAAAATATTATCACTTATCGGAAATATCCATCATAAAATTAACATTACCACAAAGGAATAATAAAGGATCAAGTTTGGGTCTTAACAATAAATAACTAGCTAAAGCACAATGACTTTTCAAGTAATCCGTGAACAATTTAAATGTTTTCACTCACAGAACATGATCCTAAAATGTGCTTCTGTTATTCAGTTTATTCAGTATATGGAGCATTTGTGAAAATTGAAGTATTATCCCAAATATGTCACGAAGGTAAACTTGCCAGTTTTAGAATTAACAGAACATGATTCATCCATTCTAATATATGTCACGCCATCCACCAGCTCCAATCAAATATAACATAAATTGACAGAATCAGTCACTAGGCTTCCAGTACTAACTCAAAATCCATTTTCCACAGGAACACACAAAACACCTGAACCGCGGAGCCAAATCACTTCCAAGCATTACATACAATTACAAATTTTCAAGATTCCAATCCAATGGAGATGCACAAATCAAGGAAATAACGTCGATCAAGAATCCACCACAACCGTTCACTACGCTATTGTCATTTAACGGCATCAATCATAGCAACACCAAATCCTCCAACAAGGCCAAACAAAAACCCTAGCTCAATCTCGAGATAACATTCAATCGAATAGTAAACGCTCAATCATAATAATACTGCTAATAATAATAATAATAATAACAACAACAACAATAAAATTGGCAAAACATTTCAGGAAATGAAATTCTGAAATTGGAATCGCGTGGACAATGGGAGGGCGAAGGTTACCGAAATTGGCGAGGAACGACAGCTGAATGTGATTAGGGGTTGTGATCGGAAACAGCGATAATCCGCTTTCGATCACAAGAGAGAGTCGGAATTGGATCTTTCACCTCCGATTCGATTCGATTCGTTACCGAAGATCACGAGAAACGGTGATATAGTTTTTCTCTTTTTCTTTTTAGATCTTTTCGTATTTTGGTTAAACAATGGTCACGCCTTGTGGTATGTGTGTGGTGTGCGGTAATCCTCGCGTACATGCGTCCATTCTCAACATTTTACAAATTAGAGCAATAAAAACTAAACAAGAATAAAATACGTACAAGATAAAATAAGTAATGTAATCGACAAATAAAAGAACATGATAAAATAAATAAATAATAGTTGTAATAAATTAACATTTTTAAAAATAGTATTATTTATTCTTGTATTAATATTCTACCACATTTACTTCTTCTTTTTTAAGATACTTTTTTCCGTCATAAACATGTCTCATAATCTACAGTGACATGAAATTACTTGAACTTATATTTGAACTTGTCATTTATAATTTCTTTTATGTTTTTAACCCTGATATTCTAATAAACTTTTTCATTGATTACCTCATATAATTTGACAGACTTTACTTAGTAATTCTTCCTTTTGATATAAATCTATTTTTTCAATATTAAATTGTTTATATGATTTACCTTCATATTTGATAGTAGTATCACTTTATTTATCTATTTTTTTAATAAAATTATAGTTATAAAATAATAAAATTGACAAGAGTTCAAAGTCAACTAAAAAAATTAAAACTTCAATATTTTTCTTAACATTTTGATATAATTGTATCATTTTATATTGATCATTTTAATGGTCAAGTTACGCTACATCGATATGATTTATTCTTATTACACTTGATGGCTTTGACATAAAAAAAAATATCAAAAAAAAAAAAAACTTAAAATTCTTAACTGTTAATTTTTTACACCCTAAATATGTTCATCTTATTTTGGTGTCTTCCACATGTCAGCAACTAAACCAACACCATTTTTTTTAGCCTTCCCTTCATAATATTAAATAGATGTTTAAATACCTATTATAATCTATTATGGTTTTTAAAATGACGACAAAAATTTGAAAAACGAGAAACCACTATTCACTGTTTTTGACTTTCAGTATGAAAATTAAAATCAAATATGGAAGAATTGAATCTAAACTAAACTCACACTAAAAATTCCTAAGATCATTTGTACTTCAGGAGATTATTTTTTTTTTTCCTCAAATTCCCCTTAAACAAAAGTTATCATCTACTCTAATGTACACAGTTTCTTTTATCATCAAGGATTGTTTCTCCAAATGAAAGGTCTTGGATATTCTCCCCACCTTATCAAGCATCAAATTTATAAAACTTGCATATAATGTGCAACATTCATCAATAAGTATATATATTTTTTTTCAATCAAGATTTATGAGATGTAAATTTACGTTGACAATTATAGTATTTAATTATGCAACTATTAATTTCTATAACAAAAGCATTCTCTTGATCTCAGAATAATGTTAAAAAGCATGAAAGTAATTTTATACTAGAGATCTAATATGGATGTTAGAGTAATTAATTATTCCATGTTTAGCAGTTAAATCACTAAATATTTATCAAACAACCTTAACCGAGTTAAATTAAAAGTGGTTATTTTTTTCAAGTATTTCCATAATGTTTGATTATTTTCTCGCCCCGAAATAATATATCTCAAAATAAGTAAATTTTTTAAAGCTTATGGTATTAAAATTATTAGGTTACTTTCTAATTGACTGTATTTCATTCTATCTTCAATATTTAATCATTTTAAATACAGAAGTAAACCTCGGAAATCATTGTGTTCCTTCTAATGACTACTACAAAAAACATGTTGAACAATCTAAGTATATTACTTTAAAACCACTCAACAGGCCAAAACCATTCAATAGAAAGCGCGCAAAACATGTTCTTACCAAAATAGAACAACGGATTAGTATAGACGCATCAAACACGAGACGAACACGTTGATAAAGCTTTTCACAACAGAAACACTTCTGCAGCAAAAAAAATACTAAAAATTGCACTACTATTTCAATTTTGCAAGCACGATTGCTTCGGCTAAAATTAAACTCTGTTCACTTAGTTGTAACTGTCACGTTAAGTTACACCATTATATGCCCTACCAACCCTATATTTCTACTGTATCTACAGATCCTCCAACATCAAGAAGCCTCTCAACAAAACTTCGTCACATGACAGATCACCGAACACTCACTGCCATTAACAAATAGTAGGATCTAAGAAACAGTACAACTATTCCTCTAAACTGATATCACCACACAGTAAATCAATTAGTGTAACAGATTTATATTATGTCTTAATATAGATTTGTTACGTTAAACATTGAAAAAGTAACTACTGTCTACATTTAATCATTAACAGTTCTAGTAGAATTATGTAATGTAAAAAAGATACACCAGTTGTGTATTAAAAAATAGCCTAAGAATGGTTCTCCACCATATCCATGAGCAGTCCAAAAGACTAATCTGGCAATGGTAGGCCACACCAGACCCAAATCTAATCAAACTAAGGAGCCATGCCAAGTCTTCGACTCGCAAGTTCACACCTTGTGTCAGCAAATCCAACTCTTGAGTTGACCAAGTCAAACTCCATCCACACGTTCTGCTGATGATGGTGCCCAATCACATAAGCCTCAATTCCCAACAAATCTGAATTCCCAAATGTGAAACAGTACGCATCTTTTCCCTTTCCCACGTCATCACCCACTCGATACAATAGCCTCTCCCCGGACACACCCATCTCCGCCCCCTCAAACACCATTGTCACGGCGGGCACCCTCGGCACAACACCCCCTCTAACCCGAAAACACAAATCCATTGCCCCTTCGAACACAAAATTTGGATCCTCCAAAAGGGTCAGCACCCCTTTCGTCTGTTCCAAAAACTCGTTCTTTAAAGCAGTGTAAACCGACCCGAGAAGGAAAGTGAATTGGGTACCCGAATCCACCATTGTCTGCCCCGCCCCAGTGTGGTCCGGCGTGAAAATTGACTTGGGCACCTGCAATGGCTTTGAACCGACCCGAATACCCACCAACCGAACCGTGTATGCGACCCGGTCGAAGTAGGGTAATGGAGTATTCATCTTCACTAGCGGCGTGTACTTCAAAGGACCCAGCCACGTGAGTTTCGCGTCGCCGAAAAGTAACACGCCGGAGGCATCGTGGCCGGAGATGCAGTACGAGAATTTCGGAAACCCCATTTGCGTCACAAACGAGAGCGACCCGCGGTTCATGCCCATTAACCCGGTTGTTTTGGAATCTTCCTTGGTGTTGGAGCTGAACCCGGAGTCCATACACCCGAAAATAATACCGGGTTGACCCGAACCGGATGTGGAGAACGTATCCGTGGCGAGGTTTCCCTCTATGGAGGTGGCGTCAGCGTAGGAGACGGTGGCGTGGCAGAGCTTTTTCGGGTCGCAGGAAACGGGTATGGGGAAATCCCGGGTCCGGGTGGTGCAAATAGGTGAGGTGCAGGGTGTTGGGGTGTACGAGGAAGAGAGTTGTGGGTTGAAGATTGAGTTAATGTCTTGGTTTTTCTTGCAGTGGAGCCACGAGAGTTCGCTGCCTGTGTCGAGGACCATGGTAACGGTCTGTGGGGGCGTGCCTACGGTCAGTGAAACGGTTAAGGTCACGTTGTGGTGGAATGAGAGCTTACGTGAAGAAGGACTTGGAACAGAAACAAACCCATGTGGGAGTGTCTGGGATATTAGAGGCAATATGAGAGGGCCTTGGGGTGAAGAAGTTGTTGTTTGGATTTGGAGAAAAACCGTGAAAAGGGTAATTGTTAGAGGAGGAAGATGGAGGAGGAGAATGTTGGAGGCCATGTTGTGGTATGTCTATTGATTTGGTTTACCTTAAATTGGAGGCTTCAAACTTCAATGGAAATAATGGGGAGAGAGAAAGGTGAAGGATGTGTGTCCTTGGAGACAGTCACTATGTTGTGTGGTGGGAAAGTGTTAGGACTACATACATGATATCTGTACTCTACTCTTGAAATTCTCTTATGCAGTTGGATTGAACTTTGAATGGTGTCATGTCATGACATGCAGGTTAATGTGTACAACTTTCAAGATGTGTGGACTGTATATTTTACACTCATGTTATTTTTCTCATCTGCTACTTTTTTAATCTCGATATTTCTTTACATTTGGCTTTTGAAGTACACATCTATTTAAAATTGATGCTATTACATTATTTCATTCATACTCATTCTGTTATCTATATTCCAGTACTGTGCTATGGTGTAAAGTATATCTTCTGGTCATAACCAGCTCTTGTAAACACTGATGTTCAGTTGATTAATTCTATTGTTGACATGATTAATTTGAAAGGTGAGGGAGAGAAAAAGAAAGAAAAAGTTAGATGCTGCCACGGCCTTTTTCAGGAAAAAGGTTTCACTTTAGAAGGTATAATCAGACATAAAGAGCAGAGTTTTAGGAAAACCGGGAGAGAAAAGGTTCAACTTTGAGATGATGAACTGGCCTATTTATTGTCCCTTGACTCTGTTAAAACTTATTGTGTATTTGCATGTAGATTGAGACGCCTATTAGACTAAGGGGTGTTGATTTGTGAGAGTGATGCAGCTAGGTACATGTCCTATAATTTAGTTTTTTTTGTCAAATCAGGGCAATATGCAGTTCAACTTGATTTGGACTTGCTTTTGATTGGTTGAGAAATAGGGTCTGGCTTGTATTAGTTGAGTTGGTGAGAATTTACTGATATTAGCAAATTTTTTATGTGTTCAGTAAGATTTGGTTACACAGTTGTCTCCAGTAATGAACCATTAAATTGATTTCTTGGAGAAAATGTTGATGAATTTGGGTTTAATAGTACTTTGATGTGAGATTGAGAAGGTGAACCTTGAGTCTTTGACTAAACTGATATGATTAATTGTAATTTTAATGACGACACCGACTTTTCCCTTTTATTGGGACTATGAACATTTGATGTTTTCCACACATCACCCCATTTAAATTTCTGCACTTTAAGCTAGATGTTTGTTTCTATTTCAATAACTTCAACTCCAAGAGTTATATTATAGCTCTTACAAAAGTTATAACCAAGAGTTATATTATAGCTCTTACAAAAGTTATAACCAAGAGTTATATTACAGGATATTATTTTATTTTTTATTTATCTGTTACATCAATTTTAACATTTCTTTTTAAATTATTCTAATTCAAAAAATATTATAAAATTTCCATTTTAATAATTTTTATCTACATTTTAAAGTAAATATAACTTTTCATAATATTTTTTTAAATTTTTATGAGACATTTAAATTATATTCTGTCACAGAATGTTATAATGAAATTTCTTACAAGACTCGTGTTTTAAATTTTAAATCTAACTACAATCCATGCATTAAAGATATCTTAACATCAAAACTTAATTATTTTTTATTATTTTATTTTATTTCATCAAACTATTAATAAATAACCTAATTTGGCTTTTTATTTTTGAATATATCCAATATTTTCTTTTATGTCCAAATTAACTTTAAATCGTAATGTTATTTAACAGTAACAGTTTAAAAATGTTACTGAAAAAATCATTGCTAATTAGCGGTACAGTTTTTAAGTGATACTATCATTAATTAGATGGGAGGTATAAAATTGAAATGATTTTAAAAAATAAAGATCAAATTACATTTGATTTTAAATTATTGAATCAAACTCCATCATTTGTTAATTGTTAGAAAAAATTGAACATGGTAAATAAGTAAATAGAAAATATTTAACTAAGCCTAACATCAAAATATTGTGTCACTTTTTTATAAAAAGAATGTGAAAGACTGAATTTTGTAATTTTATTCCATGTAGAGAGATTTAACTGAATCAGCTCACTCGAGTATCTATCTGAGTTGTTGTAAATTTTTCATATGTATTTTTAATTTCTTATGAAAAAAAAAAATAGCAGCAATACTTTTTACTTCAAACTATTCTAATTTATGATTTAAGGGCATTAGTTCGATTTTTTAATATAAATTATGACCATAAAAATATTGGAACTTACGTGTATGAGTTGTATATGATATGATAATAATGACTCCAGTTTTGTATTTTTGGCAAGGGAGCTTAATTACGTGAGATGTGATCCATTCTAAAACCTTTTTCCATTCACTTTAATCATTATTATTTAATCATTGTTATTGTTGTCTTTCTATCTTCTACACAATATTAAGAATATTTTATATATTTAATTAGAGATTGATGTAACTCTTATAATGAGTTGTTGAACTAAAAAAAATTATTATAAAGAAAATAGTTTTCTTTTCAGAAAATCATACAATTTGGTTGGTGCTCCTACTCTCGTGATTAAGTTCAAATTTTGTTACAGCTAGCAGTTTGGTAGGCAATTGATATTAAGATTTATGCCAATTATAAATAAAATTGTTATCCGAATGAGGATGGGATATTTAAAAAAAAAAAAAAAAAAAACAAAAAAAAAAAAATTTTTTAAAAATAACCAATTTATAGGGTAGATTTTATCTATTAAAAATTTTTCTATATTAAAAATACAAAAAAATTAAAAATATATCTTAAAAGTAAATT
>Ga0099825_1003164_pt1 | contig 21996 bp, 10 predicted proteins | sample SiratroredBW_FD_76838 | JGI IMG/M metagenome (GOLD analysis project Ga0099825, IMG submission 76838) | Root nodule microbial communities of legume samples collected from California, USA - Siratro red BW | ecosystem: Host-associated > Plants > Roots > Nodule | place: USA: California | collected... | reverse complement strand
TTCTTTCACTTTTTGAAACATATAGAGAAAATGGATTTGAAAATGCATTTATTTGAAATTGCTTTTGAAATGGATGTAGAGCCTAAGTTGTAAAAAAAAAATATTGAGAATGAAGTTATTAAATCACCTCAAGAGTCATTTAGAATTGATTATTTTTATTTTTTTGTATATATTGTATATAGATAACACAATTGCCAAACTCCAAAATAGATTTGAACAATTTAAAATATATGAAGATATTTTTGGTTTTTTGGTTTTTTATTTAGTACTGAAAATTTAAAGTTATTGGGTTGTGTACTTTTGAAAGAAAAATGCTTAAACATTGAAAAAGTATTGGAAACATGATCATTTGTTGGATCTTGATGGCTTAGATTTATTTTCAGAATTAAATATCTTAAAGGAGATTATAGGATTGAAAAATGATAAATCAATTGACATTCTTAATTATATAAAAAGAATAAATTTTTTTATAAATATATATATAACATATAGAATAATGTAACAATTTCAATATCATTCTGAAAAGAGTTTTTTAGAACTTAAACTAATAAAATCTTATTTAAAATCAACAATGTCAACAAAGATTAAATAGATTAGCTTTATTGTCTATTGAAAAAAAAATTTAAATAAAATTAAGTATGATAATTTAATAGATAATTTTATATCACACAAAATTCAAAAAATAAATTTTAAATAAAAATATCATAATTATAATTATTTTATTAATTTAAAAAAAATCTCATTTTTTTATTCGCTTCAGCTTCCTCACTACTTCCTTTGAATGTGGAGATGGGAAACGGGAGAAGAAAAATGGAGTTCCATGGTTATCATAAACACTCATTCGCACAAGCCAAAAACTAAAACTTTTCTGTTTCCATTTAAATTATGTGTCTAAGTTTATGCATAGTGATGCCGCATAACTCTGGTCAAAGTATGATAATAAAACTTTTTAATATTAAATTTAGTTATATTATCATGAAGACAGTACTTTGCTTAAGGATGTTGTCGTGGCTGCTTTGATCAATATTATCTGGATTCTTTGGTATATACGTAATAACAAGAGATTATATGATCTTACAATCTCTGGATCAGGCCTTACGCCTTGTCAAAAGTGATAGTAAACTCTCAGCAAAAGGAAATTATATAAATAGAACACTCCAGACGTTCCAATCGGTATACAAAAAGTCCTATTTAGCTATTACACACACAGTATATACAATAACTAAGATTTATGTTCTCCGAAGCCACATGCTTACATTTGTGAAAAAAAAAAAAGAACATGTATATAATTTGCAGTACATTATATTCATCAGCTGCTCCACCTGCCATAAGAACACTTCCACTCCTCATACCATAACTCTTATTACTGTTACTGCATAGACGCACCACAGAACCAGCAAATATGATAACACTGAAGAGGTAATCAAAGCATAATCCTAAACCAAGACAAGACAGGTATGTCAAATTTGGTATTGAGTTTATCCATAACTCCTAACCACTACTGCTCAACCTCACACCCTATCATACTTGCTAAACAATCCACCTATCATACTTTGTTTGGACACAATTAAAATACTAAGACTTAGGATTTAAACATCGACTCGAATATGAGAAATGAGTGACACATACCTTATTAGTGATCCAAGTTCAAGCCTTAATTTGAGTCTCTGCAAAAATTTCTTCAGCATCTACAACTGCATCCTTAAACATTACCGCGTTTTTTTTTTTTTCCAAATACTCCATGCCATAACTATCCACATTGTTCTTCAAAGTTTTGGTTCCCTTTCTTACTTAACCCCGGTATTATAAACTCAGGCAAGTGATCCTCAGGATTTTTGTGGGATACGTATTCTTAGTCAATTCCAACACTAGGTTCATGTATGATATAGTACACGCGCACAAATGATAAATTGTCTCTTTTTAAACACTGCCACATAACATACAAATTGTTGTCACATGTAATCCCCTGTGATCTAAATTATCTTTTCTGTTTTGCTTTGTGTCACACATTCTTTTTCTGTTTTTACTTTTCCGTTATCTTTTTGTACATGTATTCCTCTCAACCTCATAATAAAATATGCAGCTTACATTGATCATTATTGTTTTCCCTTCTTCCACCCGGTTGCCTTCTTTGTTAAGGCTTTCCAAAGATAAAGACATTCAATATACTTTTTATAGAGACATCCATTAAAAACACAACAAAGTTCTGATCTAAATAAAAAAAAACACGCTAAAATTTTGAACAGAAGTTGTAAAAAGTGACAAATTATTGACAAATTATTTCTAGCATTATCCAAATATTTTGCAGTTGATAAACCAGCCAATCCTGGACTAATTTGAAAGATGTATCAACCCACAAAGACAGGGATCAAAACTCCAAGTTTATCTTTAAATATAAGTTCGGAAAAAACACCTAAAAATCTCACAATTTTAAAATATTAAATTTATAGAGGATGTTTTATTTTTATACTTTGTTAAACTTTATCACTATTGTAAACTTTATCACTTGTTTATTCAACGTGAGAATTAGAATCATTTATATTTCTAAGAATTACGAGATTGAAGCGTTGAGAGCCGATCATCGTATTTGAATATTGTTTTCACTAGGTGAATACCCTCTTCACCTGTTAACAGAACATACCTGTCTCGCAGATATCGGATAGCAATCGAGACCCTTCACCAAGAACCTTTCTTTGATTATATCCACATTATTAACGTAAATCGACGTTTGCTCTGTTTTAGCCAATTCTGTTCTTCTTCCTGGATAGCAAACATTCCATTCCATCTCTGTAAGTCACTCTATTCGTTACCTTTTCCCCTTCACAACTTTATTCGACTCTAACAAACTCATATTTGTGTCCATCCCTACTGAGCCTATGGGATATGAAGACCTTCCCGTACCCTTCCACACCTTTGAAACACTCTTCACATTTCAGATTCACCATAGCTTGCAGGGAAGTGCGAAAACAAAAAAGATTGCCCTTTTAGCCTCCACCATCTCTGTTATCGTAACTCCGGAAACAGTAGCTGTGCATAGTGAGGTTTTGTCCCTGTCGTTATTGCAATCACTTTTCTTTTTTTTTTTCTTTTTTTTTTCACGTTTCTCTGCAATTCAATTAAAACAAATACAAAAGAACTAAATAAAGACAACATTAACATTAGTCTTCTACACTTTCTTCGACGAAAAATCTTCAGACAATCGATGCAGCCTTTTCTATTCATTTTTTTTTTTTCAATAGGGTGCGAATGAATCAGAAATTATCTTTTATTATTTTTATATCTCTCCATTTTCATCTATATACATATTTATTATTTTTATTAAATATTGATTTTGTTGTGATTGTTTGCTGTTTCAAGTTGTTGGTGATTATTCTGGATATAGTTTTTGCAAATTTTCTTTTAAAAATGCTACAAAATTGGGAGAGACTTTACTAAAAATTTGAAAATAATTTTTACGATCATTTTTTCTCTCTTTCAGAAATTAACAATAATAATAATAATAATAATAATAAAAAAAATTTACCAACCCATATTTTAGATGAACAAGCGTTTGAAAAAAAAAAAATATCATAACTCGTGGTAGGCAATCAAATTATCTGAAATTTCGTTAAAAAACTAGACCTAAAACTATTTCAATTTGACGTTAGAATCACTCAAACTAGTTAAAATAAAGGACTTGTAAGCCTTGAAAGTGAATACTCGATTGCCAGAAATCCAAACTAGTAACTTTGGTTTCATAATTTTACTGCACCAGTGGTCAACTATTTCTCAAAAAAAAAAAAATTGTACATTCTAAAACTAGACTCCATAAGGTTTCCATAAATTTCATAATTGTTAGACCACACTTGATAGTTTAAATAATTTTTCTTTCAAGGTGCTGAAAATAAAATTTTCATATTCCGAAAAGATGCAAACCAAATTTGTAGAAAGTTGTTTTACAATTAAATTCATAATAAATAATGAAAATCATATAATATGTAATATTTTTTATATTTAAAAGTAAGTAAGGATCCCATTCAATTGTTCATATTAATTATATTAAAAGAAATAAAAAGTATGTAATCCCTCTCTCTCTCCATGCAAACACAAACAAATACATACATTGATAGAGAAAAACGAAAATGAATTGGTGGGCAAAGAAAAGAAGAGTGAGAAGAAGATGGATAATATTTAATTGAACGATATTTAATAATTGGAGGAAAGGAGGATAAGGACATGAATAACAATATTATGTCCTCTTGTTCACGAAAAAGCCCCATATTAAGCCACAGTAATTGTATTTTGCCCAACCTATTAATGAAAGCCTTGCATTTGTCCTTTGTACTCTTTCTCAAACTCTTCTCTAACCGTCCTTGAGAATTGTGGTGCTTCTGCCCATTATGATTTTAGTCCTTCTTATCACCATGTACTTGTGCCTTATTTTCTGCATGGTATATTTTAAAATCACAAACTTAAGAATAATAATTGTTTATAAAATTACACGTACACAAACATAATAAATTTTCTTCATGTCTATAAACAAAAATCACACATATATGTAAACAAATTAACTTACCGGCTGCCAACCCTCCGGTTGAACAAGCGAAACCACATAACATCTTGCAAAAGGTTGAGGGTGGGTTACCGCATTGAGATGAGACACAATCGTAATAGCATGGATTTCCATTTTCTTCTATATTTTGAGCATCAACACTTGCAGCAGCTATGAGGCACACCACCAACAACAATGCAACGTATTTGTTTGCCATTTTAGTTATTTTCTTCTGCTGTTGTTGTTGGTGCTTTTATTTTCCTCCTTTGCTCACCTTAGTTTTGGAAGATAGATGAGTATATATAGTTGTGTAAATGGTTTATGAACCACAAACAGAGTAAACATCTGTTGATAAAATTTGGCTCTTGTTTGTTAGAGTATCCTAAATTTAAGAAAAGAATTTGGAAACCAACTGATTGATAATTTAAAAGGCTTGCTTTCTTCCACCTTTCGTGGTCCAACGCCAGTTTGCTGTGTGATTAATCAATCTGTCACGTGTCCAAGTGTGAAGATATCTATGTTGTAAACCTAATTTGCTTAAAAAAAAAAATACTACAACCTTTTCTCCCTTTTAGCAAGGAAAAATGGAATAGGGTTCTTAGTTTCTTCATTGTTACACTCTGGATACCTTATAATTGATCAAACTATGTAGAACTTTACTTCTAAATTTGAAAGAAAACCAAACATTTTTTTTTCTCCGTAAATATACATCCCTACAATCTTGTTTACTAATCAAGTTTTTTTTTTATCTCAAACTCCATTATCATCTTTGTCTCCAATTCTTTGATTTAAGTTTTGGTGAAACTTACCCCCATCATGTCACTTACTCCCATCATGTCGTCTACATATAACATTAAGATGATAAAATTTTATCAAATTTATTATAATAGATATAATAATATGATATCCATATGTTCTAACCAAAACTAATATTAAATAATTAAATCTCTAATATTATTGATTTTATCAACTTACAAATCAAATTTTCTTGTTCTTTTAGTTTATGCTAATTTTGAAGTTTATTTTCTACAATAACTAAATCCTTCCTAACAACAACCTTACGGGTTCACGTTACAAGAAAAAGTTTAAAGTTTATGTTAATAAACAGTTTATTTGGCATAGCCTTGGGCTTATTATATAATGCAGCTTAACATACAAATGAAATGGCGGACATTCCCGCAAGGGCGATTTATATTCCATCGTTTAATACGTCATTCACCTTACAAAAAACAACTAAAACAAATGAATAAATTTGAGCATGTCTTGTCACAAAAGAGTCTAGTGTAAAATCAGCAATGAAGTTAATAGGAAAATAATAGTTTGAAACTAGTGTTCCTAAAAAACATTCTTATACCTCATCAAAGTATCAGTATAAAATAATAAAAAATTGCTAGTGTAATAAAAAAAATTGAACATATTGAAAAGTCTCAACAAAATACAGATAATAAGTTAACCAACTTGGAGGCTGAAGAAATAGCAAGAACTTCAGTTTCCAACTTTTTAATATATACATTACAACGCAAAAGCTCATCAACAAAAAAAACAAACAAACATTACCATGCAAAAGCTTTCTGATGAATACTCCCCAAATGTAGGGTTTCTGAAACAATCTTAATCTCTAACGCAAAAAGCACACTGGAAAAGAATACATATATATGTGTATATTCACTAGATATTCCAAAGACACAACCTAGTAGTATTTGAGAACAGCAAATCCGAGTGCAATGAAGATAAGATAAGGTGGGGCATTGTAAGATGTGATAGCAGATGATGGAGTGAGATTAGTGCGGCCACTTCCCGTTGTTACAGATGGGTTACCAGAATCCGCTGATGGAGCTGGTGGAGTCAAAAGAGAAGAAGGCGTGTCAGATTGTGGTGCCAGAGACGGTGAAGTTGGTGAAGGGAGAACAGTAGAACCTGTGCGGAGACAAAATAGAGTATGATATATGTTAGTATCAAACTAAAGAAGTTTTTTATCAGAAAACTGTTACTGATATGAAATAATTAACCTTGAGGACTAGGGGTTGGAGAAAATCCAGAGGAATCTGAAGCAGGCGAAGGTGAAGGTCCAAGAGACACTGGTCCTGCGCATGTTTAACAAAATCATTCAAAGGCTTAGTTACATATGGGAAAATGTTTATGTAAGAATTCTATGCAACATGTTATGAAAGCTTGGAAATTTAGCTTTACCAGGAGCAGGAAGTGGTGAACCCGAGGCTGCAAAATAAGTAAGAAAATAAAAAGCCTTAATTAGCCTTACTAATAATCAAGATTAAGAATATTTAAGAAGGTAAAATACTTTTTAAACAGTTTTTAGAAAAATATATGAGAGGAATTGAAGAAATGAACCTTTGCATTGAAGTGGGACCCCGGGCATGTTGCAGGCACGAGGGAGAGAAATGGCTAAGGTTCGATTGAGGGGTATTCTGAAGGGAACGCTGCCAGTGACAATGAGACACAAACACTCCATGCCCCCACTTGTGAGGGACTTGAGGGCGCCGCAGCACGCCGTCGTCGGTGAGGTTCCGTTGCCGCTGCTATTTGTCAGAAAACCCATACAAGGTGTGAAGAAAGTGGCTACCACTGATGCGTTACATGGCGTGTTAATTTGACCATAGCTTGGTGCAACCATCAGCAGAGTCATTGCTAACACAAAGAGAGACCCAAAACTTGCCATGTGTAGTGTCTTGTGGGGTCCACTAGGAATTTGGAGAAGAGCTTTGAAGTTGAAAACTTGGAGAGAAAAATGAGTTTGGGAGTTGTGATGGTTGGGTTGAGGAAGGATCAGGGGAATTTATAGATGGAAGGCATGAGGATGAGAAGTGAAGATTGTGAAGAGTCAAAGTTGGTTTAGAAGTTCAACTACCTAAACCAATCAATGCAAAATGAAAGAGTTTGGAGTAGGTGGGATTGGCGTGTTGTGAGCATTCCAGAACCCACTTTGGCTAAGCATTTTAAGCTCACCAAGGACCATCTAAAACTTCCTACCCTCATTTCCTCTCACAACATTCTGTGCTTGCTTCAATTGTTTGATCATCTGCCAATTCATACTATGCTTTTTTAGTTCAGCTGTTCACTTGGATAACCGGCTATTACTCATACACCATTTTCTACTTCTCTTTTTCTTCTCTTTTGCCTTTTTTAAATTTTGGACAAAACTTACGTGTGCTTATCAATTAACTTAAAATATATTGTGATGCAATTTATTGAGTATTTATGAGAATGAATATCTCTTTTATTTAAGAAAATTAGAAGATTTCATAACAACACCCCCAAATTTTTTTTATTTTAATTAAAATCGTGTGACACGAGTTAAATTAAAAAATACAATAAAAATGGTGTCATTATATTAAGATTTCAGTTAAAAAGAAATAAATATAAAAAATATTAATAAAGAAAGAACAAGCAACAAGTTTCAATAGAAGGAGAAGAACAAGATTTCACTTGAAAGCAATAAATGCTCAAAAAATGGTACCATGATACTTTAATCCAAACCAACCAAGAAAAAATTTATGGGAAAACAAAATTTCAACCTAGTTAAGAAGGAAAAGACCAAAAGTCAAATTAATAACTCCTATTTAATTTTTTTAAAATATCTATACATGTATTTATCATTAAATAAAATGTTTTTTTTTTGTGACAAGATTTTTATTCTACTCTTTTCTACTAAATTCATGCATGATTTTAATTAAAATTAAATTTTTTTAATGTTATTATGAATTCGTTCTTTCATCGTATGATTTTTTTAAAAAAAAAAAAAAATAGTGTCACGAGACACAAATTACCCATTTACTTAAAAAAAATACTTATATCTAAAAACAATTGCACCAAAATAATACTTTAACCACCTATACACATAGTATAACCTGGTCTTTCCCAGGCCTATAGATAATATAACCGTTGGTCTTTCCCAGGAAATATGTCATAAGTGAACACATTCTTCTAAGTCAATTGCTAAATTTATCTCGCTTATTAATATTGTTAAATGTACATCTCCTTTTTGTAAGGGCGGAATTTTCTAAAGAACAAAAAAGATATCAAGAAATCAAAGATAGCGAGGGTATTTACACAGGTACTTAAACGAGTAAAAGAGGGAGAATTTTTAAAAAGAAAAAATGGTATACAAATGAACAAAATGATAAATAATGAGATTGGTTAACAATTACCTTCTACTGAATTCTTTTTTATGATTACACTTGGAATAGTTTGGTCTGTGTTTTATTTTTCGTCAGGTTTTAGGTCTTGGCGGCTAAGCCCAAGCATGGTTGCTATCCAAAGATATGAGGACAGAAAAAAAACATAAACCGCCTTCGATCCAAAGCCTTTTAGAGGAAAACACAGTTAAGAGGAAATATAAATACTGTTTTTAAATATAATTTTTCAAATGTTAAGATTTCAAAGTATTCTGAAATGTTAAAATTTCAATTTTATAAAGACTTTTCGAAAGTCATTTAAAAAAAGAAAAAAGTGGGACACCAATTGTTTGTGATGATAATCTTTGCATTGTTTAGATTGTATATGTCACGGACATAGTAATTACAAAAAAAAAAATAAAAAAATTGAGTACTTAGTTTCACTATTGTGAAAATTTACCTATATAGCGACTTCATTATAAAATATAGCATAATTTTGATAATTACTTCAATTAGAAATTCTCTCATGATTGTTATTAGAATGTCAATTTCTCACTATATTCGTATTTGTATAATTTTTCTAGAATACTGTAATTTCATTTTTTTTAAGATTCTTTTTGAAAAAATTGGGTGAGGATATCAACCCATGGTAAATACAATTAGCGTTCTTTTTTTCCTTGAAGATAATTTATATAGTTTAAACTTTAACCTTCTAGACAATGGAAAGAACTCACAAAGGAATGCTTTAGATTTTAACATTTAACAAATTAATTTGAAAGATAATATTTTACTAAAACATGTTAATTTTTTTGTTAATAATAAAGAATAACATAATAAATGGAGCATTTGGTGTTCCAACCCATATAAATGTTAATAAGTATTATGTTAATATTAATCGGAAAGTTCTTTATTAATACGTGTTTTATAAACTAGTTTTTTAAATATTAAAACAACTTTATATTTACGTATTTGTATTAAATACTACATTAGCATTAAATTATATATATTCTCATTTTATCTCAAATATCATTTCACCATACAGATTGGTTTTAAATTTTAATTGAATTAATTTTCTACTGATGGTATATTTTAAGATTTAAATGTATATAATTAATATAAATGTGTTTGTTTATTTTACATTATATATGCAGTTTGATACTTTAATCGATTCAGCGACTTTGCTCAAATCCAGCAATATATATTTCCATTCAGTTGATAGTCATCCTGAATTTGCTGACACGAGTTTGTAGTAGATGATAATACATTTTTAAATATCTTTATTATAAATTTTGGAATTATATTTAAATTTTTATTTTACATTATAAGGTCATTAAATTAAAATCAGACATGTCCCACTGGTCAGTAAGCATGTCAAGAATTATCAGGAGAAAAAAAAATAGAGATATATATATATATATATATATATAAACCCAAACAGAACTCAAAGGGATGGATGCTTTTGTTAAAAAAATATCTCTTGGAAAACAAAAATATAATTTAGTTTTTGTTTAATAATAAACATTTGCTAAACTCAGAGTTGTCGAAAATAGCTGGGCATTACATAAAAGTGTCATTTGGTTGCGAATTACAAGACACGGTTGTTCATCATAATTGCAAGAGAATGCCAAATTCATTTTCTCTGAAACTGCTTGGTTACGTCTAAAATGCGACATGGCGTTGTTTCTTGACGCTGTTCTCATCCCCCAAATTTCTTCTGTTCATATCCATTTCACAAAGGCGTCGAAATTCAAAAGATTGAGCGTAAGAGAGACGTAGTTGGTTTCAAAGGTTTTACCCCAAATTAGTCAAACATAACTGACACGCCCACAAAACAACAAAAGTTCCCCATCCTCAAAGGTATAACCGTCTCAGATTTTTCTAAATTTTCCTAATTCATGAAGACCAGACATTAAATTTTTCCGTGTTTGAACTGCAAATAATTCAGAGTTAGTAGTTCGTTCACCCACATAACCGACCCTTCATCTTTTGTCTCTTTCTCTCCCTTTCATCCCTATAAAAATCCCTCCTTCCCAAACCGTCATACCAAAAACACAAACAATTTTATTCTGAATTCAAACAATTGCATCAAACTAAGCATTCCAATGGCAAAAGGGATGATGAAAATGGGTATGGTTTTGGTGATCATGAGCATGGTGTGTGCAGGTGCCGTGGCACAATCGTCAAGTTGCACAACTGCGTTGGTGAACCTCTCACCGTGCCTCAGCTACATCGCCGGTAACTCCTCCACCCCTTCTTCAGGATGCTGCACTCAGCTTGCCAGTGTTGTGAGCTCACAGCCACAGTGCCTGTGTGAGGTTCTTAACGGAGGAGCATCTTCATTAGGAGTCACAATCAACCAAACCCAAGCTCTGACCTTGCCTACTGCTTGCAATGTCCAAACCCCTTCCATCACTCAGTGCAAAGGTAAGATAACAAAGTTTACACAGATTAAGGAAAACTAGAATCCCATTAAGTGAACTATTTTGTACCAATAACAAAAATGTCACAAATATATATCTGTTCTCATCACCGACATCACTAAGGTTACAACGTGTAATTCTAATTCTAATTTATAATTCACATACATTTGTGACGATTAATTTGCGACATGTGATTTTCAACAGCTGCTTCGCCAGCGGAATCTCCGAATTCGAATTCACCAGGTACACAATGTTTATTGAAGTAGTTTATGAAGGATATTTAGGGTCTGAGTTGTGCACCTTAATTAACCGTTCAATTTGACGATAAATTGCAGGAACTGGATCCACAAACGTACCTACCACAGATGATGGCTCGTCCGGTGCAAATTCCGTCAAGTTTTCAATTCCTGTGCTATTTCTGGTTCTTGCATCAACATGTGCTCCAACATTTGGGATGCTGAGTCGTTAATCCGTTGGCCTCTCCTTCAGAATGCTCTATATTTTTCGTACGTTGTTGACTATTGTCGTTTTGGTGGTCCCTTGAGTGGTTTTAGGACTCTGCAACTTATTCATTTTTTTTTACTTAGTTTACTTATATTTTTTTTTATCCGTAGAAATACAACACGTTTTTGGTTACCTAATTTTGTATTGAGGAGAGGTATTCAGTCTCACCTTCACCAATAAATGTGGACTGTAATTTGTTTTCTATGTGAATCTTATTTTACCATATTTAGCTTAAATTATGTTTCTAGGCAAAAGTTATATTTTAACAACCTCAAGAAGACTTTTCCTCGACTTTAATAACAAATTAATACCCAAGAAAAAATATAATGATGTTAGGTTGATATCATAAATTGGTAACCGCGATTCTTTCTTTGTTTTTTTTTTTTTTATAAGATTTCGAACTGACGTAAAGTGTTATGATGCACTGGTCCGTATATTTTGATAACGTTCTAAGCGGAAACATGAGATCAGTGCCGAAAGGCAAGTTTCGAGAGATATGAAATAACAGAAGAAATAGACGTGTTAAACTTTATGCCTAAAAATAAAAGAAAAAATGTAAAAAAATTTATAATCATACTCGACTATGTCTGATTATATTTTAAATATTTTATTAATATTTAGGTTGATTTTAAATTAAAATTGATTATTTTTCTTTTCGTTTATTATCACTATAATAATTATAAAAATAAATAAAATATTTTTTTTATTATTTTTCACCTAATATAAATCATTCCAATTTTTCATTCCTTATTTTTTTATTATCTTATCTAAGTATTATCATTTGTTTAAAAATACGTTTACGAAGGAAATGATTACGTCCAACGCTTAAAATGACTCACAAGACACTGTAAGAAAAAAAAATCACCTTTAATGAGTAAAAGAGCAACAAATATACTAACCAGATTTCTTAAAATGAATATCTTTGTGTCAATCAGATGGTACATATTATAGTTTCTACGTCTTCTTACATTGAATAAGCGAGTTTGAGCTTTTTTAATTTAATTGGGCAAGTTTAGAAGCAAATTGCTGAAATAGATAGATTTCTAAAAATTTATTCGTACTGAGAGTTTCAAATTTTTGGGTTGATTTGTACTCATGTAATGTAATGTTTGTTCCTTTTGTCACCTAAAGTAACAATATATGTTGTAACAATATATGTCGTATCAATATATAATATCCAAAATATTTAGAAGATTTATGAGATTTAATTTTATCTAATTTGCAAATTTCATATGAAAGTACCTATCATAACATCTATAACAAAATAGACCAATCAATCCTGAATAAATTAAAAATATATTTTTATTAATAAAAATAATTATTCATATTGACATGGTTGATATGTAATTTTCATTATTAATTTTTTTCCCTTTTTTACTATTGATTTATAGTTTTATTTTCTTCCAAGATGCATAAAATAAGGAAATAAATATTAACATATAACTGTTAAACTAACAAGTTAATTTTCATCTTATCGCTTGTCATGAATTTTATAATAATTTTTATATTTTTTAACATAATTTATTTTTGTTATATTTTTATAAAATTACCTATTGGTCTTATTTTTTTAATAAGTGTGTAGATAATAATTTTTACATTTCAAAAATAACATTTTTATATAAACAATTAATATTAACATTTTAATATTTGTTATATAAAATCGTTTGTATTAATAGTAACATAAATAATAAAGTAATCTATTGTATAAAAGATGTATGATTTTGGTTTAATATTAAAATAACCAAAGTCGTGTCAATTATGTATTAATTATGTATGACTTATTTTAAATCAAATCATACTAAGTTACATTATTTTGAACTAGTGTTAGCATGACTTTGTTTAAAAAAAATAAAAAAACTCAATTATTATTAATAAAAGTTGTGTGTATCAAATATGATTTTTTTCTTTTATACTAAAATTATGTCTAGTTAACATAATAATTTTATAAATCTAAAATCGCGTTATGCATATGCATAACTTCTTTACAATAAAATCACTTCATCTTCATACAACTTACTTATTGGTAAATTTTTCAAAAAATTATCTATTTTAGTATTTTTTTTTTCTTCTTCAAAAACTACATCTATTTTCTTAAAAAATTTGAATATAACATCTTATATTTTTCATATAATAATAATTATATATAGTAGAAATTCAATAATAGACATATGTATTTATCATAATATTTCAAAATACACACCTCTCCATAAAAGATTTTATAAAAATATATTAATATAATCATAAAATAAAATAAAGGATTTGTGTTAACCAGATGATAGATATTTTAGTTATTACGTTTTCTTACATTGAATAGACTAGACGATTTTGAGGTTTTTTAATTTAATTGGTATAAATTAAGAAAAAAAATACTAAAATAGATAAACTTTGAAAATTTTATTAATATAAAGAATTTCAATTTATTTGAAATCTTTGTGGTTGTATAATTTATGTTTGTTCATTTTGTTATTTACGTTTCAATATACAATCTTTACCATATTTATAAGATCAAGTTTATCTACATATAAGGTTTATTAATCTATTTATCCGAAACTAATTTCATGTATGACAATATGAATAAGAATATCAAATATTCATCCTAGTATGCATAATAAAATAGATAAGTAAATTCCGAATAAATAAAAAAACTTCTTAGATAGTTATTTATATAGACAATGATATCTAATTTTCATTATTAATTTTCTTTTTCTTTTTACTTTCAATTTATACTTTCATTTTCTTCTACTATCACACAAAATAATCAAATAAATATTAAATATTAATATATAATTGCATTAAACTAAAAATTTAATTTTCATGTTATCCTTTATCACAATTTTTACAATAATTTCTGTATTTTTAATATATTTTATTTTTATTATATTTCTATAAAATTATCTATTGGTCTTATTTTCTTAATAGTTGTGTAGATAATAATTTTTACATTCCACAAATAATATTTTTATATAACAAAAATAATATTATTATATTAATATTTTTATAACAGATCACTTGTATTAACATGAACATAAATAATAAAATAATCTCATACAAAGTGTAAAGGATACATAATTTCATTTTAATATTAAAATAAGTTGTGTGATTTATATACGACTCATTTCATATTTATTACATTAAAATCATGTTAATTTGAACTGAAATCATAAATCATATTATGTTAGCATGATTTTGTTTCAAATAAAAGAATTTCAATTAATACTAGTCAAGTTGTTTAAATTGAATATTATTTCCTTTTTTATATTAAAAACATGTTAATCTAATATGATTTTATTTTTAAAAATCTAAACTCGTATTACCTATATATAGTTTTTTATAATAAAATAATGTCATGTTGACATAACTTATTTACACAAATATTTTTTTTTAAATTGTTAATAGTAATTTTTTCTCTAAAACTGCACCCATCTCGCTTAAAAAAACCAAGTTTTATATGTAAATACAAATATAAATTAAATTGATCTAATTTCAGTAACATCTATTACATAATTTAAAATTCCAAACGTCAAATAAAAATTTTTCTTTATAATTTTTTTGGCATGAGAAAAAAATATAGTCATAGCGTGACTAAACACGTTATTATTTGAGAGCTAATTGAGATTGCTTTTTTCATTTTTGATTGGTGGGCGACTTTTCTTATTATTTATTTTCTAGATGTAGGAAATTTATTACACATTTATAATATAGAAGTACCCATATTTTGTTGATTTATTTTAATGACTTTCTTGTGCGGATGCAGAATAAAATTGGGCTCTAAGTTTTGGTTTTCGTGGTTGGGAAACATGGGTCAACAGCTAGCCTGATTCTTCCTGCAGCTACAAACTTACTTTCTTGCGGTACCTCTAAAATTTTAAAAGATGTTCAAAATATTCCTGAATTATTATTGTGTAGATGAAATTGTCTCCCGTAACCTTAAAATCTCATTTTTCAACTCACATTTTTAGCTCTGTTATCACCTCACCAACGCACTCCAACTTTTACTGATTCTGTAGGTTGTTGTCGTTGTCTTTTGCGACTATCACTATCTATATACTTATCAATAATTTAAGATAAAGATGCTTTATTGAACATTTTGTTTTGTATTTGATTTGGGTAATTTATGCGATTTAGAAGTGTTTTTGTAGGTTTTTGATTTTTATTGACAATGAGTGGCAGAATGGACTATTTCGAAACTGTCATCAGGGTATGGAGAACAGTTCTGAAACAGCCTATTCCGCAACTCATTGTCAACGAAAAAATAATTACATAATAGGCTATTTCGAAATTGTCATCTAAATTTTAAGAACAGTTTCGGAACAACCCATTCTATAACTCATTGCTAACAAAAAAACAATTGCGAAAGGGGTTCTTTCGAAACTGTCATTTAGATCCGGATAATAGTTTTGAAACAATCTATTTTGAAAATATTTTTTCCTTGATAATAAGTTACAGAATAAATTGTTCCGAAACTATTCTCCGAATCTAGATGATAATTTTATAATAACTCATTTTGCAACTATTCTACGGCTTCACCACTGCAGCATCTATGCTCTGCCGCTGCTCAACCACCGTTCCGTCACCGATAACACACGTTCAGATGACACACACGGTCATTCAAAGCTCCTAATACCAGATAATACAACTACAAATATTCACCTTCACTACACCTCATGCACCTCCCTCTTCCGCTATTTTATTGCTTTAATATACTAGGGGTTAAATTATCCTTGCAAACATAACAGTTTAAGAATTTTCTTAAAATTTAGAGGTATCTGAAGAAGCGTCGGAAGTGCATGAAGGATCAGTCCAACAGCTAGTGATACAGGCCCAATTGGTTTTGTCATTACGTAATGATGGTCTTGTCATGACATAACTTGTGCTTCAACTCAAGGTTTTAAAAAAAGAAAAACCACTTAAAATAATTACCATGAATAATCACATAAAGTTAGTCATGAAAAGACAGTAAACGAGGAGTTATTATTAGTCCAAGCAATGTACAACAAAAGAAACATATATAGAGGCTGGTTACTGATTATCAGTTGAATTGAACTGTGACTCAGAAAATGATATCTCCGAAATGGCATTTTTTCCTTTTTTTTTTATTTATTTCTTCCTTCTCCAAAACGTTGGTCCTACTTCATTTCTTTTGTCTTTCAACTTCTTTAGCATATTGTTTTCGCAATTCAATATATGAATGGACCAAAGATGCATAATATAGTGCGCATTATTTTTAAATGACCCACACGTCTACATGGGATTTGAGAGCTACATGATTTGAACTTTCTTAGACATTTTCAACGAATTATGTTTGTTTATATAAGTGCGTCTTTTCTTCTTCTTTTTGTGGTGATTAATTTGAATGCAAGATTTCAAAGCATCACTCACACTTAAATCAGACTTAACAGAAGTAATAGAATTAGAAATATCGTTAATTGAGGTACCATAACCTAAAAACTGATAAGAGACCAATAAGTCAATGGCTTAATGTTTGGTTTAAGTATGACGTAGTCTCTTTGATGTGGATAAGTTTGATTATTTTTTTTTCAGAGTTTATAGAGACGATCGAAGAGAGGAAAAAAAAGAGAGATTGAATCTCTCGTAGTTAGATTCAATTATTAAGAAATAAAGGGAGTTTTACTGGAGGATAAAATATATATTTATAATTATTAATCAAAAGCTAATTCTTGAGATTGAAATGAAACAATATAAATGTGTAATATAAAAATACTACAACCTCAACTAATAATTTTTAAATAAAGATTATATAATTAAAGTTTACTCAAACATATCTTTCGATTTTATTTATGCAGAGTCAAATCCAATATTTGGACATTGGCATGGTTTTCTTTGTCTTTATAACAAATGTGTATTTTCAAAACATGTAGATATGGCAATTGCAACTGAAAGGTTGAGTTTTTTTTTTTCCTTTTTAGACATAAAAATATTTAACTATATGCGATAAAAATAGAGTCTGTTTCAAAAATGTTTTCTATTAGTATTCTTTATCAAGCTTCCTATTGTATAAGAAAATTTAAAAAAGTGAATAATTTAAAAAAATAAATAAAATTAATTGAAGTTAGATAATGTCTAACATCAATTAAAAGATTGAACTTTCCTAAAATAACCGACCAAAAGTTTATGTTTTTAGGTGATGTAGTTTGCTTTTACATGTAAATGTTTTATAATTAAATAAAGTAAAATAATGAGATTATTTGAATTAAGGAAAAATAATTAGAAAATGATTAAAAAATTTATAGTACATTTGATTAGTGTAATTGAATAAATTTAGTTATATTTTAATATATTTATAAAATGAAAAATAATTTAACATCGAAATATTTGAAAATATAAATTAAAATTAAAATAAATTTTAAATTAAATGAAAATTATTATAAATTTTTAATATATAAAAAAGTTATATTTTAAGATAATAATATATTAAATACATTATTTTACTTAATATTAAAAGGCCAAATAGAGGTGAGCACAATGTGTATAATGTAACAACTCAAAAATTCTATAGGATGTGTTATTCAACTCTTATAGATAAACAAAGTATAATTTTAAACTATAAAATATTTAATACATAAAAAGATAAATGAAAGAAGGAAAGAAAAAAAGAAAAAAGAAGGGAAGAAAAGATTTTTTTTTTTTAGCTTGAAAGAGAATAATTTCACTCCAGCATATATCCACCTCGCTCGAGTAAGAAATTTGCCGTTTGAACGAAAATAGTCCAAAAGAGCATTTATGCTCCAGGGCCATTTTTGCCTAAGCAAAAATACTTTTGCTTGGGCGAGAATACCTCCTCGCCTGAACGAAAATTCCAGAGAGCATCCTATTTCAAGTACTGATGTCAAACATCACACATAAAGGTCTCACATTTATCACATCAATACATATAGGTCACACATGGACCTATGGTCTTCGGGAAGACTCATTAATTATGCCCCTAAGTACCATAGACTAACATCTAATCCAATATCCAAAACTTAAATTCAGCAAATCTAAGAAAACAAACTAATTCAATACCCAAGACTTAGATTAACAACAAATCTAAAAGAAATGACTAATCCAATACCCAAGACTTAGATTGTCATCTAATCTAAGAGGAAGGATCAGAGTAAGTTTAAATATTCAATACCAAGTATCTACCAGCGGTCCCGATGTGTATGAACTTCCTCATCAGTTTCTCACCACCTGATATCTTAGTCTATGTGACTTAGATCAACAGTGAAGCTTGAGGATCTTTGTTAAAATAGGTAGAAATTATATTTTGTGGGGTTACATTTATGGTATTAGAGCAGTTCTTCCTTAAGAGGACTTGAGAGAAGAGTTTGAGATGATTGTTGTGAAAAATGCCTATAAAAGTATTACGAAAGAAAAAGATCTTGATAGAGTGGTGAGGGTGCATACTCATAACTAAATCAAAATGCATTTTATCTTAATTCTTAATGTTTGAGAGTATGTTAAAAGATTTTGGATGATGATGTATGTGTTATTTAGTTTGTTTTGGATGTTTGAAAATTTTTTGTGATTGTACTAAATGACATAGTTACTAATTTAAATTGTATTAAATATTTTATAATTGAAATTATACTTTATTTATATATATATATATATATATATATATATATATATATATAAGAGTTGAATGTTTTTAGGCTTTTCCATAGTTGCCTAAACTTTATGATTATTAAACTTTATGAATGTTAAACTTTATGAATGTTATGTAAAGAATTTACTACTTAAATTTTAGAACGTCCTAGCAGGTCTTTTTCATTACTATGAGTGTATTTTGTATATAATGTATTGTTTTTCTAATGTTATTTAATGTTTTTTATTAGCGTGGTTGATGATAAGCCTAACAACGGTCAAGCTAGGTTATTTAGATTTTATCCATATTAGCCCAAGTTTTTTTTCAAAATAATTTAGCTTTATTTTAATGTTGAATAAATAAAAGAATATATTAGATGAATCTTTAGCGTAAAAAAACACTCTATATGTGATTTTAATATTTACTTTTATAATCATACTATGGTGCTGTCCTCTTTATTATTAAGTATCAATAAAAATTGATGATATCAAAAGTAAAACTAAAATTTTTAGAAATGAATCTAAATTTGAATATTTTTAAACCTTTTTAACCCCAATTTTGTTGCTATAAATCACTTACACGATTTAATTAATTTATTTCTAAAAATTATGTGTGAAAAACAAATTGTAGATGTTAAGGAAAATATAAACTTGTTTTGTATAAAAGATTTTCTTCTCACTTGTGGAAAATTATTATCACATTGTACTTTGTCATGTTTTTGTTAACAACTTGTTTTAAAAATCATTTTATTATAAAGATTTTATATATGAAATAAAGACTTGTTAATATAACACAAACATTACTATTATTTGCACCAATGTCATATATGTAGAGATGAGGTGAGTATGAAAATTATATCCAAGACTTTCTAGTATAAACCAAGCAACGACAGTGCAACAAGGTGGTGTCTACGCCTAGTCTCATCACAACACAATGTATACATATAGATATTATTTTCTTTTATCCTAACAAAAACAAAGACACAAGTGGCTGAGTTTATTTCTGACGTGGATTCAAACAGCCAAGTCAACGTGGGTCCTCTACCCCTTGGTTTGGCTTCAAAAATGTACTATAGAAGGGAGAATGTAAAAATCACATGTTGTGACAATTTTTATTTATTAATTCTTTCTAAGAAGTTTCATTTAAAGTGATATTTTTTATTATTTATATATTTGGAATTTAAAATTATTGAGATATTTTATTTAAATTTATGATTTTTTATTATAATAGTGTTATTTTTTATATATTTTAAATGTAATAGTTATATATTTCTATTTTAAGATATAGTTAGTTCAATTTGATGATAAATCTTGAATATTTTTTTAAAAACCTTAAGCAAGGAGGAGATATAAGTTGAAGCAGAGGGATTGTGTGGAAGAAATATATATAAATTATCTTATCAATTTTTGGTATTTCTAACAATGTAGTTTATACTGCTAGCCTTGTAATCTTTAATGTGCAGGAAAATTGAGTCAGATTCAATACAAAAGACACAGAAGACGAACCATATATTGTACAAGATAGCAGTATGATAGTATTAACTGTATTTCATCTCTTCCGAAATGTGAAAGATTGGGTAGGGATAACATAGTATCGGTTGAGTGTAGCATGCAAAATAAGTCTTCTATTAGTTACTTTTGTATGGTTTTAATTTTGTGAATGGGTCGGAATACTTAAAGTACTCCCATATCAATAATCTTTTTCCTGATAAAAAAATTTGGTTCTGTTTATGTGATTAAAAATATTAAATAAAAATTGAAAAAATTCATAATAAATGTTTTAAATTATTATTATTATTTTTAAAATAATGATTAAGTGTAATTATAGTAAAATTTATTGATTGAACTATTAATTTAAAATTAATTTATATGACAAAACAAATAAACATATACATCTTTTAATTAATTTCAAATTATAGTTAGATAACCAATTAATTCTCGTATGAACAATGCAATGTCCAAATATTATGTAAAAAATATGATAAGTATTAGTTTTATGTATGATCTAATAAAGGTTATATATGTCCGTATAATTCTTTGCTGTTTTTCTTTTAAATGATGGTATGAGTAATTTTATTTTTTTTTTGTCAATTGTGTGTTTCCCCATAAAATCTTATTAATAAGTGCTTAACTTTTATATATTTTAATTTATTCCGTTCAATCTCCTTTCTTATATAAGTATACCTATTGTGTTTTGATATGGAAAAAATCACACTAAAACAAATTATTTAGATTAGAAGAGACGATAAAAAATTAACCTAATTTTTTCCAATAATTTTTACCAAACTATTCACAAAACAAAAATTATAAAAGGAATAAGAGATGAAGAACTTATAATTTGATGTCACAATAAAAAAAAATTGATGAGTAGAAAATATATTTATCACTTTGAATTAAAAATTTGAAGATATAGACATAAAATTTTAAAAAATAACTTAAAAGAACATTTTCGCTTCAAGAAAATGATTCAAGTTTTAAAAGGAATAAATTTTGAATACAAGAGTCTAAAAAAAACTTGTATAATATAAATTTTGTATTCACATACCCAAACACTAATAAGATACATCCAACAAATTTCTAAAAACTAGAATCCAGAAAAAAAATCTTTAACTACAAGAAAAATAGAAACATACCACGCTCAACAAAAATTCAAAATAAAAAAATTACACAAAAAATACAAAAGCTATATTTTAGTTTTAATCTTACTTTGTAGTTTTTTAAAATGTTGAACCTATAATTCCATCATAATCTAAATTATATATATATATATATATATATATATATATATATATATATATATATATATATATATATATATATA
>Ga0099825_1003162_pt1 | contig 21997 bp, 7 predicted proteins | sample SiratroredBW_FD_76838 | JGI IMG/M metagenome (GOLD analysis project Ga0099825, IMG submission 76838) | Root nodule microbial communities of legume samples collected from California, USA - Siratro red BW | ecosystem: Host-associated > Plants > Roots > Nodule | place: USA: California | collected... | reverse complement strand
ATATAAGAAAAAAAAATATATATCATAAAAGAAGTTTAATAAAATAAAAAATATAAAAAAAAAAACATATATAAAAATATATATATATATATATATATATATATATATATATATATATATATATATATATTCAAAAGGACCTACATTTTGTTATCATCAAATGTTACAGTGATCTAATAGTCTGAATTGGATATTTCAATTGTGTTAATATTGACATGCTTGAACTACCTATTATTATCTCGGTAATTTCTTCTTTTTCGTTCTCAATCGTTTTTGTGAATATTGAAATACTTGATGACATGCATTGTTTGAAAGCCTAGATGAAGGATTAAATTGGTCTCCTTTTATAATACTTCTGCTTATCCACCTTAACATCATATTTACATTCTTCTTTTAATAATTTAATAATTGTCCCTTAACTAAACGACAAAAAGTAGGTGATGTAGAGTTTTCAGGTTGTTTAGAGAGCCAACAAATATCTTATCTCCTGCAGTACACACCCTATGATGCACTTTTACTTTAGCCAACAGAACATGATCTTAAATAGAGATATAGGACGTGCATGGAAAAAAAAAATCCAAACAGACACTAAGATATGTTTAAGCATAAAACTAAGACTTCTGTTAATACAAATAATTTTTGTTAAACTATAGTTTGTTACATTAATGAAAACCTTAAACCGGCTTATATTATTGGTTCTATAACATATGAAAGCTTGCAAGTTACTAAAATGGCCTAGCTTAAACATTTAGTAATTTACCTTATATTTATTTGTGTATCTAACAATTGTTTATATAAAGTAATTATAAAATTATGTGTTTTGTGAAAAATAGTGAAAAAAAATTGTACTACCAATAAAGATTTTCAGAAACGTGACTTTTAAAATTAAAGAAACAATAAAAAAAAATCTTAATACGCTGTTCATAAATTTATTTTACTCTCGACGTATATTGAAATTTAAAAACTTATTTTATCGTCCAGAAAATCTTTTTAATTTGACTTGTTATCACTTAAAACCCAAATTCTAGAAAGTAACTAAATTTAAAAAGTAGTATTTGATAAAAATAAAATAAAATAACCTCAACAGCTTTAAGAAAACACTGAACAATTATCTTGAGACTTCAATATTCATACTTTATTACAGTCCCTACATCAAAAAACTGACTTTTAATTCCTGTGAAAATTCTTTTTTAAAGTATTCATCTATGATAATTATGTTAGATCTTATAAAATATCCATTTCTTATTAATTTCAAATTTTTGAAAAAAACTTAAAAACAACTTATCTATACATTACAAATGCAATCAATAAAAAATCATGATTAAAAAAACTACAGAAACTAATATAAAAGAAAAGAACAAAATCAGAACAAAAAAATTACGAAGATAAAATGTCAACCAAGCAAAACGAACTTCTGTTTACACCTACGCAAAATGAGAAAATTTTATCTTATTCAATCTTGCTTCATAATTCTCTGTGGTGCTTTTACTATAAACGTTAATTTTCTTCACCTTCGTGTTAAATTTCAAGAGTGACGAATAACGTCATAAATACAAAGGCAATGCCTATCAAGGTATATTGTTTGTCCTACAGAAACTTTCACTACTTCTATAAGTCAAATTACAAATTTTATCACTCAAATTACTGGATCTAAGAAATGAATTACGATTAATAGATGAACCAGTACATGCTGCAATATACCAGGACCACATCCAATGCTTTCCCAGAAGGCCAGTCCAGATGCTGTGCTGCTCAAGTTGTCAATACATATGAAGCTCAACGCCCTGAAAATGGATAATTTATAAGCTTATTTCACCAAAATAAAGAGGTTTCACAATATTTTCTAGCACTTTTCAAGACGCGTTTGAAGTTGAAACTAGTCGCTTTCTTCATTTACATTTGGCCTCGCTAAGAAAATATTTCCATGCCTCTTAAAAAAAAAGAAACCCTCATCTTTACATTATTCACACCCTCGCTACAATGGGCTAAAAACATTATTGGATCGTTAAAACAAAAAAAAAAAAATTTATTAGACTATTTACATTTATTTTTATTTTATTAAAAAAAATTGCTATTTAAGCAAAATATTATATGAATTTAAAATTAACTATAACTTAAAAGTATAACTTTAGAAATACATTATCGTCTACAATTCAGAATCAAATGTGAAGAAAAAAATCATACATGTAGACATCTATCATATAATTTAATTAATTTGACAATACTTGTAATTCAATGCATTGACTTTTTTTAATCCATAGGAATTGAACATGTTAAGAAGTGTACAACAACTCACGCACCTCGCTAAATACGCTGGCAACATTTTTCTAAAAATTAGCTTTTAACTTCTATTTTTGTTAAACAAACCCTGTGATGCATTTGCCATCAAAATAACGTATGAAATGCATTGAAGTTAAACAATTTACCTTTATAACAGGTTAACAGTTGACTCTTAGTCGGACCTCTCAAGCTCCCGAAATTTTGTATCCCACTCGCGAGCTTCATAGTCTTGCTCAAGCAAGTCCTTGTCCGTGCTATACACAATTTGATCCTTTCCTATGACTGTCTTTTGGGCCATGTCCCGAGCACTGAAAAGCTGAAAGCCAGAACAAAGAATTTCTCAGGGAGATCATGCCGGAGAAAAGCAATCCCCTATCCAATCTTCCACTCCCTCAAACAAGACAAAAGCACATCCAAATAAAGCATTTAAAAGTTCCATAGTTGAACTGAGCACATGATGGTGATAATACACACATATTGGATGTGATCGTATAATCAACAGCCACCCAAAATAATAAAGAAATGAGATTGGATGCACTAATATAATAATGCACAATTCATTCAAGGAATCATTTTCAAAATTCAATTACATCCTCATTCAGTTTATTCGGAATACTTGTAAGCTAAGAAATGTGGTAAACTTTATACAAAGACAGCCAAGAGTAGTTAGAAGTATATAAAGCAAGAAAAGAGAGAAATGAAGGTCTAAAACAGGTCCAACATTTCCTTGCTTCTTTTTTATGTTTCCATACACAAAGACAAGGTTTCCTTCATAAATTTAATGGAAGATTTTCTTGAATTTTATAGTAAATAAATTATACAGGGAGACAATGATATCGATATACTTTATGGTCAAGATGGCTTTCATAAATCATACCTTCTGCCTTAGTGAAGTGTCAGGTAATTCCAGAACTCGCGCACACTGCTCCCTAGCTTTATTTCTCTTTTGAATATCATCATTCTTTTTCCGAATAAAAAACCACCGAAAAAGAGGAATTGCAAAGAAAGAACCAGCATAAATCTGCGAATATTACCATACAACGTATGAGACAGTGATGTTAAACAATGCTAATAACTATAATCACAAGATTTACAGAATGCTAACAAATATAATCACAAGATTTACCTCACGCATCCAAGACATACTTAACGTTTATGCAAGTGTAAAACATTTGCCGAAGAATGACATATTTTGATTAATAGTATTTGTATTTCTCAATGCTTTCATTTTATCTCATTTAATTAATGGCCATGACTCTAGGCAAAGCGAGAGAAGCACCAATAAAATGATATGCTTATCAACCTCTCTTTTATTTACTCTTCTCTTTAGGATCATTTCAGCAATTACACTTCATATTGACCAAACCCACCTTTTCAGGTTCATGGAATGAAGCTTTGTCACGAATAATTACTGTCATGTTGCAATATGTTTTGTTAGGCAACACTACAATCTAAACTAGAAAGGAACACACACAAGTACTATAAAGAGTTAGAATAGTAAAAGTAGTTTCTTCATTTCCTTAAATTCTAGGAATATTCATACAAATAAGGGTTGGGGTAGGATTGCAGGAATGCTGTACAGGCCCGTAAAAAGGAGGACAACTATTTAATTTCAAACATAGCCTTTGAACCATTTGGGTGACCTAATGTTTACTGGGCTCAGTAACAATACCCCCTGCTACAGGGGGGAAACTTTGTCCTCAAAGTTGGGAAGAGCATGGACTGGCACAGTTGAGAAGGCTGAGGATAGGGGAGTAAGGGGTTGGGCTAGTGAAGGCATTGGGGAAGGGCTTTGAGTTGATGTGTGGGCCTAAGTGGAAACTGGTTGTGGTTGGGATGTGGGATATATAGTGGGTTGGGCCTGAGGGGAACTTGATTGAATAGACGTGTAGTATTGGACCGGCTTGTATAGGTGACCGAATGTACATGTTATTGGAGGGGATGTAATGTTTGGGGATGAGGCAGGGAAGTGGGGCTACTACAACTGTTAAGTTAGAGGGAGGGTGGTGTGTTGCGATTGGTGAATGAGGGAGGTTGGTTGTGTGGATTGGGGGAGATCTTACTGTGGTTAGGAAATGTAGAAGTCGGTTTCTGTGTGGATTGGGGGAGATCTTACTGTGGTTAGGAAATGTAGAAGTCGGTTTCTGGGACGAGAGTTCAGGGTAAGTGGGAGGTAAAGTGGGGGGATTACTATAAGGGTTGTCATTGTTGGAGCTATGGTTCATATATTTGATGAATCCAACCACTCCCATGAAGATTTTGTAGATTCATGAAGACCTAGAAGTATTTTAGGTTGTTTTGTGTTGATTAGGACATTAATGTAAGTTTTCCTTTTCATGATTTGATCCTACATTGCAATCAGAAAGTTTTGTTTTTACTCATTAGAGCTTTATTAGTGTTAGGTAGTTTTTTAATTGATTAAAAAATGTTTTTAATCTGTTAAAATGTTATTGGTTAGTCTAGAATGATTGCAGTAAGCACTTTAATATATTAGAATAGTTCTTTTTTTCTATTAGAATTACTTAAAACCATGTGCAATTCTATCCTTTCTGTTTTAACCTACTGAAATGAGTTTTTAATAGATTAGAATCACTTAAGCTCGGTCAATATTTTGGAACCTTCCGTTTTAATATGTTAAAATGACAAGTTAATCAAGTAATTTCACTAGTCAGTCAGATTAACATATTAAATTGCAGTTTTAAGACATTAAGACTGACATTGAATTTTACATAGCTCTCTCATTTCAAAACCTATTAACATGAAATCAAAACCATTCTTTCTTAAATCATTTTTACTTAGTGAGAGAGTCCATACTGAGCTGAAAATTATTCTTCAAGCTATCTTTGTGCAATTCTGTGATCAATACTTTGATTTGAAGAAAACATAGAGGTTCACCTCAGTTTTCCTTTTCTGCTGTGTTGATCTTGTTCCAGGTGACATTGTTCTTATTCTTCAATACAATTATAGTATTTAGATTGCTTTGGATAAGGTTTCCTGGTATAGTATATCAACAAAGGTATTACTAGGAGAATAATCAAGTATTGTAGGGTTCAAGATTTAGTTTTTTGAGTTGTTTACTTTCACGGTTTTGGCCGTGTTTGTGAAAACTAAAAATTATGGTGAGCTTAGCTGGTATAGTTGAGCAATTGGTTGTAGTTCTTCATATAGAGCCAATCAATATAAAAATTTGTTGTCTTGATCTTTCTCTCACTTTATCTCTCGATCTCTTGATTTGTTACAATTTGTTACATTCTTAACTGTGTGCATTAATTTGAAGCAACTAAATTCTAAAATTCAAAGATTTAATAAGATTCTCATTCTAAGTATTTTTGAAAACTTGCGATAGTTCAGTTCAGCCCCCTCCCTCCTTGAACTCACCCTATAAAACTAACATTGACTACCTTCAAGAGGGGAAAATAGAGAGAGGGCCAATGGTCGATGGTTCATCTATGAGGGAAAGTGGAGGAAAGGAATTGATGGTTGTTGCTGTGGTTGGCCGTGGAAGGGACAAAGTAAGGAGACACGAAAAATTAAATGGAAGAGTGGAGGTCGGAAGGCTGAGCTGGTAGGCAATGATGCTGATGCAACTTACAATTTAGGCCGAGCTCACAAATGTGCTTTGCAAATATGTTTGAAGTTTCAATCATGCCTAGTTATCAACAACAAAGTTGCAATCTTTATAGTGCTAGTTGGTTTGCACAAACATGTGTCGATGTGATTAAAGGAAGTTCCTGTCCAAATCTTGCAAGATGATCTGGCGTCAATGAAGGATGTTAGGAGGTGACTGTAGATCATGCTGATCAAAAAGGAGTGCGAACGTCTAGTGGTCATCATCCATAAAGGTCTTGTAAAGTAGTCATCTAGACGGTTGAATGGAAGGTGTTGTACTATTACTCTGGCAGGTGGAGGAAGTTATACCAAGAGCGCAGTCGATCTCCAAAGAAGCAACCAAGGTATGTTTTGAGTCCTCCTTTAAGAACTTCTATCTTGCCATCCTTTTTGGGTGGTATGCTTAAATGTATTTTAGTGTTGTTTTCAAGTCAGGCCGTCTAATCCCTATAAAGATAATAAACAATTGAATGTCTTATATATGTATAAGTGTGTGTGTGTGCATATATATATATATATATATATATATACATATATGTATATATATATATATATATATATATGTATATATATATGCAGTATTGTATGAATCTTCTAATGTGTGTTTTGCACATGCTATAGCTCACTAGACTGTCCACTAGTCAAATACAAGATGTTAGATGCTACAACAATTCATGCATTTAACGGTTAATTTAGACACGTAACAAAGTTGTAATCAAAAAGGCTTTCCATAGTCAAACAAAACTAAGACTGGTAACTTTACATGATTATAAAAGCCTTGAATGATTAAGTACAGAATATAACTCATAAAATGTTTCTGTTTCACAATGATCAAATAGGAAACTAAAGAATTATTTTATTATATCAATCACACAAATTACATTCTCATAATGTCTATTTGTAATAATCAAAACCTTTAAGAAAAAGAAACAAAAATATGTTGAAATAAATAGAAAAATTCTAGAGATATTTTTTCCTAATTCCTATGGAGATTGAGAATATTTTCTATCCTATTAATTTGCTATTTACAACACTCTCCCTCAAGTTGTTAATGAATATCAATCATTCCTAACTTACCTACAAGATATTGGAATGTACCTTGAGGAAGCCCTTTAGTGAAGATGTTCGTTATCTAAAATCTTGTAGAAACAAGTTGTAACAACTATGCCTCAATCAAGATTTGCAATTTCAATATGTTTAGTCCTATCATGTTGCACTGGATTATGGACAATGCTTATGGCAGACTTTTTATCACAATACCATTACCTAGGTATTAAAGTCATCTCAGTATGATTGTTAGAGCAAAAGTTTAACATCTTATGATTTTGATTAAGTGTTGAAGATAACTAAGTATAAACATGATCATGTTTTGTCTATAAAACAATAGTTTTGTTCAACAATAGATCATGTAAGACGCAAGTGTTACGTCTAACGAACAATATAAAACTGTGCAATATTAATTTACATCTAATAAAGCTTTTACAAAATCAAACGATATACCGATAGATTTAAGCTAATCCGGTTCTACACTAAAACATGTATGCTTATTGTATGTCACAACGAATTTGTTACTTCAATCTACTAAGAAGATTTGTTTGCAAGCACAAGCCACATCAAATAATCTAAAGTTTTTTTTTCTTGAACAAGTCCCTGACGCTAACAGTGACAACTCTGGAAAGACTATCTACTTCGTTAGCTCTACACTTTAGACAAAGTCAAGCAAAGGCACACTGCCCAAGAAAAGATAAATACATCTAGTTATTGGAAGGTTAAGTAAAAGAAGAAAAGGGCATGTAATGCTCCATAGAGTGCATTTAATGCATCCTTCACATTCAAGCTGAAGGAAGACATATAGAAGAGTTAAAGTTGCTCAGCTACTAGAAACAATCTTGCAACGGCTATCTTCTTCCCGGGCCTATATAAAATCATTCATCAAGAAGAGGAGAGACTATGCTGTACATTATTGAATTGCTGCTAAAACTTTTGCACCCATCAAAAGCTTCACAAAGAACATTGTTCATGTTCCATTAGCAAACTAGAAGAGAGTGCACAAATCTTATACACATCTATAGACGATATTTCTCTCTAGGGAACAACTTGTGATCCAGTGATCACCACTCAAATAATCTTATTTTTGCCAAAAGTGGTTGTTTGGTAAAAAATACTCGTTTATCGGCCAGGAGTGATTGCCAAATAATACTTGGTTAAACCATGTTCGGCTTATGAAGAATACTTGATGAAGGCAAAATGATTTGTGAAAGAATACTTAATTAAGCCAGGAAGTGGCTTGTGAAAGAATACTTGAACAAGGTCACCCAGGAGAGGCTGAGAGTTGAAACAATAATCAAGAAATTAGCTAGGAGTAGCTGGGAGTTGAAACAATACTCAAGGGGTTAACCAAAAATGCTAAGAGCCAAAGAATACTTGATCATATTATTTATCATGTCCTCCAACAATTTTCTTCATCTTCAATTTATCTTCCTTCATAAATTACGTAGATATCAAGAAAGTGACCACACCCAACTTCCTAGAACTTGCCACCCAAACATTAGCCTATCTTAAATTTGCCGCAATAAAATTGCCATCAAATTCCCAAAATTAGCAATATCATCAACCTATATCAAAATGTTCCTTCATAAAGATAATTTATAACTTCATTTTCCACTATTGAAGAACTTAGTTGTTTGAACTGAGAAATATTAGTCAGTACCTGAAGAAGAGGAAATATGTCGGCTACAAATTTAATGAAGCTACTGGGTGCAACTGCCATATCTCTGTCGGGAAATGAAAAACAGAAGTGAGGGTACTGAAACAAAAAAAAAAAATTGAAAAACCAACTAATGATGTTACGCATCATGTGAAGAACATACTTTAACATGGTTCCAAGGATAATAACCCCAAACAGATTAAGGCCACCTAGGCCAATGACCATTGCTCTCTCGGATGTGCCAATTTTGCTGCAATAGAACAAGCCCTACTGTTATGTTTTAATAAACATACTGGATAACCACAACTAGATCAGAAAAAATACAAATAAAAAACCTGAATTCCCATTTTTTCTCCCGGAAAAACTTCTCAATTCCAACCCAATCTGCCCATCTCCTTCCAACATATTCTTTCCTCTTACTCTTTTGAGAAGCTGTCCTCTGCAGAGATGGAAACCTATACAGAATATTTCCCTGCATAACAAGCAATCTGCAGGTATATATAAAAAGAGGGAAAATAAGGCGAACAAATAATTCTCAGCTGAAATCAATAGCTGCTATATATTTTATACATGAGTAGCAGATGGTATTAATATGTATGAGTAGAAATTCAAGCCTTCCAAAGAAAAACCAACTACTAACAATTGTATGATAATCCTTAAAGAAATTCATAATGTATGCCAACTACTGAGTGGCAAAGAAGAGTAATTCTTATTATACAGCATCATCTTGTAGATACCATTTGAGAGGCAAACAAGGAAAGGCAGAAGTTATTGTCTCAAATACCTCCTCGTCAACATCAGGCTGACCATCAAATCGTAAAAGCACAGGCAAGATATAGGATTCGTCATCCTGTCACCACACAAAGATACTAGGTTAAAAATTAGGAATGACATCATATAAAAAAAGCAGGGTTTAAATATGTTTTGTCCATGTAAAATGAGCAAATTTTTCTTTCGATCCTAGTAGAAGTTGTCTTTGGTTACACCCCTCAAATCTAAAACCAATACCTCTGGTCCATGCCATCATATGATATCAAGTGATTGATTATGTGTCTTAACGGAAAGCCCCATAACCATTTAGATAGACCCATACCTCGGTGTCTAGAGTCGTGTTGCAATTCATGAACAAAACTAAAGAGATGGCTCTATTTTGTGATGAAATAAGGGTTTAACCTACATCTACTACAGAATTAAAATAACGACTATCCCACTATAGCTAATAAACCTGAGCAAAGCCTTTTGAAGTTTGGTTTGGGCTATATATCCCTTGTATTGGACCCAATAAAACTTTACGTTAAATTAGGCTATCAAAAAGCAATTGCTCTTGTGAACCATACGCTGCATTCAAATTGGGATTGACACATTAGGTTTAAAATTATACCCAACATACAAAATACCCATTTTGCTTGTGTCTTTTTGCTTTGTTTGAGCAAATATTTACTCCCAAAGACCTGCCCTACTCTTTGATAGTGGTGGTGGAAGTATGAATGGGTATCATGTAGCTTGGACTATGGTGGTTGCTACTTGCAACTCTTGAACTGGTAGTTTCAGGGACAAAAGTTTGGTTTGCATGCAAAATATCCATAGCTCCTTCACTGTTGAAACCCATAGTTCAACAGTGGTTCTTGTCCCTTTCCTCTTTTGACAGCTCCATCGTGCCTCCCACAACCTTTTTCCTTCATTTTTTGTTTTCGTTATTGTCCAGATTATGATTGAAATTGTTATGTTGTGACTTTTAAGTTTATGAGTTGTATTGACCTTATTCAAGCTTTTAAGTTTATAAGTCATGTTACCTTATTCTAGTATTTTCAGGCATCCTTGCTTAAATAGGAATGATATTATATTCCATTTTAAAATATCGTTATTTATGATTTCAGTCCCCTCTCCAGATTTTCATATTTCAGAGGAAAGGAGAAAGTAGAGTGCATCTGGCCACACAAAAAAGGAACTCAAAACAAGAACAAGGGTGAGTGTGGTCACTGCAAAAAACCAAGACACACAAGATGTGTGTGTACTACGGTGCCTAAGTCCCACATCAGTAAATATCCTCGTTAAACAAATTATAGAATGTTCAGTTACATATATGTTCCAGTTTTATGCACGTTCAATTTCCCTGTGCAGCCAAAAGCAACTCCTTTTAGCTTCCATTTATCACAAAATATGCTCGTCTGAGTTTGTAGACACAACCAAACATATATCAAATTACCTTAAGTCCCTCCGTAGAATCTATGTCAAGATATGGAGCAAGTTCTTCAGCTGCAACAACACCACCATTGGATGCTATGTATTGCCCGATCTGTATATAAGAGGAGTAAAGTGGATTAGAGGAAATAAACAAGTAAAGATGTTGCAAAGTTTAAAAAAAGTAAAGAGTTTAGCATTTTAACAAGTAATGTGGAAAATAGTACCAAATATGAAAAAATAAATAAATAAATCAATAAAAGGCAACGGACCACTGAATTCAGTCCTCAATTATTACCAACTTCCATCTCTCTTCTTCAATTCCTTGATTAGGATCACCATCTCCAAATACAAAGGAGAAGACCTATCAAAATGACAAAATACTTATCTTCATTAGAAACAATAAAATGTGGGGTGGGAGGATGCAATGTTATTTCAATTACATCACATACCGATTCAATGAAGTTCATCTTGTCATCATCAGCTTGTAGCCTTCGCCTCCTATAATAATATGGATCCCAGTACCTTCAATCGTATAAAAAATTAAATTATATGTCACCAAACATTTCTCTTAAAATGAAATATATCTGTTTTACATACAGGAAAACTAGATACATGTGCTAAAAACTGACAATGTAATTGGAGAAATTAAAATATACTCAATTCAATCAAAAGTATAGACAAAAGCAAATCAAGTTCCCCTACACTTCCACATCTATCCACACAGGCTAAGAAAAATGTTAGGGGCCTTTATGGTATACAACAGTTACATGGTTTGTCAATAAATTAATATCTCTCCCATACCACAGTTTTAAACATTTATTCCCAATTGGCGGTTGTTTTGGGACCCAACATGCTCTTAACAGCGTTTCAATTTTTAAATCGTATTGCAGCAAAGAACCAAAGAACACTTGCAAGAAGGAGACCGTCACTTGGCCGTGCTCTGCTTCTGTATATTTGAGGCTGCACGGTGCCTTTTGTCTGCTCGGTGTTTAGAGGAGGCAACCACAAAGACAGCGGACGGAGAGAAGGATGGCATGGATATTTTAGAAAATAAAACCTTTGTTTGGGATGATTATGATGTCGGAGGACCCATCTGATCAATGAACAAGCCTCAGGTTCTCCTTTTTCTTAATTTTTAATCATAATTAAATATTTAGTAATTTGATTGTGTAGTGCCTCACGGGAATTAGAAATTAAAAACAGTTTAGTTGTCAACTCTGGGGATGTACAGAATCTTGCATATTATGCTTTGTTTATGATAAAAAAATTTTAACGTGGTTGGTTTGGATCCTTTCATTTCAGTCCCAAGATGTTCATTTAAGTCAGTTTGTTATGAGGGAGAATATTTTGTGCCAGTTATTGTCTTACAAGTTAAAGCCTCGACTTTGACTAGTTTGACCTTTTATTTTGAAGCTTTATTAGGAATATTGACTTGAAGGTAGTTAGTATACAAGAAATATTGAAAACCTCTTGGTATGGTTGACATATTTCATGACGAAAGACAATTTTTCCCAATAGAAACCTTTTGTCCAGAAAAACAAAATATATCCAAACAATTTATAGTATGCATTTGTAATGAACTTGTTATAATTATAGAAATAAAGTGTTAATCCTATATAATAAGGAATGTTGTTATAATTATAGAAATAAGGAATTGATCCTATATTATCATAAATATCTAGATTATATATATTATTAAGAACATTCTTTTATTCCTGTATCATATCTTTGTTATTTGAGGATATGAAATCTTCTCTATTTATTGTATTGATTACTAGTTCTCAGTATAAATAAGGCACCCATGCTATTTTAAAAATACATTATTTTAACTCAATGTTTCTCTCTTTCCTAGAGTTTAACATGATAGCCTTTTTCAAAACCATGTTGGCTCAGAAGACTCATTTTCTCTTGAGGATATTTTTGCAACCGTTTCGCTCATGTCCCCTTTCAAGTTCTATTTCAAGTTCTAGTGCACAATCCTTAGGCTTTTATTTTTAATTTTTTTCCTCCAACTTTCCAGAAAAAATGTCTTTCAACACAACATCAACCTCCAAAATAGATTCTCCATCTTTTCTAACCATATTGTTAGTACCGAGAAGATGGGCGTGTCTAACGATTCCACTTGGGCTTCTGAAATCGGGTTATGGTTAAGTGAGTTGGGTTATGGTTAATTGATGTGCTTGTCCTATTCTAATTTAAGGGTAGTGCACAACCAACTCGCATGTGCATAGGGGTGGCAAAGCACAATGGGATGTTAGGATCAAATTTCAAGGTAAGTAGTGTTATGAAACATCGCCTATGGCGGCACCATAGTGGAAATCGATGGGGAAGTTGTAGCCTATCGTAACAACATGGCAATGGTAATCAAGGGTTTCCATGGTGACCCATCGTGGCCACTTTAGGAGTCACAAAATGGGATCATAGAATAGACATGGCAGAAATCGTGTTGCAAAATGCTAAGAATGTCCAAAGAATATTATCAAATTTGTGATCCCTTTCAAGAGGTGGAAGAAGTTTCAGGCCAATGCAATTTGTTCCGATACACCCAATATAGTCCCACATCACTTAGGAGTCGAGGTCGAAACACAACCCAACCTAGAACTAAGGCAAAAATCTAGCTTTTAAAAAGCAATTATGGGTCCTTTAAACCAACCGAAGCCCAATAAATTAAGAAAGGGCAAATGGGTTGGGTCATAAAACTAGCCAAAACCATGTCCAAAATTAAAAGAATAACCTATCCTAACAAGAATGTAGTTGCAAATTTGTTTTGCCACCTTCAACAACTGGCGTTGCTGCATGCGACTTGTTTTGCCACCACTGCAAACCCACCGAAACACCACCGTTGAGGTGCAGTGCCACCATCACCACTGCAACAACAATTTGTTTTATTGTTTTCTTTTTTTTGTTACTTCTTTTGTAACTCTTTTTTTTCCTCTTTGTTCCACTCAATACTATTCTCTAATTGAAACACTCAATACTCATTCTCCAAAGAAGGAAATCAAATAGAAGATTCGATTTGAAGTTGAGGATGAATTTGCCTTATGCTTTGTTGTTAGGAGGAGTTGTGAATTAAATTTAGAACATTTATTTTTAGTTGTGTCATTATTTTAAGTCTTGAACTTGGTGGATCTTTTGTTTTTGAATTTTTAGACTTAATACTATTAGTTTGTCTTTCATTATTTTTTAACAGCAATAATATTTCTCCATTTTAATCTCTCTCTATATATAAATATATCCATATATACATACATACATATATATAGTATTTTTTTTTTGCTGATATTCTTCCACCAAAACCCATTACGGCTCCATTATATTTCTATAAAGGATATTTGGGTTACCAATATTTTCCATTATCTGATATCAATAACACGAAAGGTAAGGGGTATAAGTCCCAAATAAAAAGTATGTGATTTTTGTGTGGGGTTTATAAGTTCTTGGGCTCTCTCTCTCTCCAACTATATAAGCTTTTGTAGTATGGTTCTTCTAACGTTCATATCAAAAGAACGGGTGAAAGTAACTTAATTTAACTACATTGTATCACCATCATCAATATTAAATGTGCACATGTAAGTGATGACCCTAATTTAATTGTGTCTCTAGTCTTCCTTTTCATTTTTTTTTATGGGGGGCTCAAGAAAACTTACTAAACTTCATTAAGCAACCACAAACACATAATTTTCCAAAATTAGCAGAAAACCATCAGAGCCAAGAAGGAAAATTATTTGAGAAATTCTCTATAAAATGCAAATCCTACACTCAATAGAATTACCAGAACAAATCAACAGGATTGAAGTAGAAAGTGACTCCTGAATCATATGACCTGCCTCCACGCCTTCCACGGTTATCGTCATCACTGTAAATAAATAACATTATTCCCTCATTCACATCACTAAATTTTTCAAGAAAAACTACAATTGTAGACATTAAAGTTATGGAATACCTTCTACTGCTAGTTAAAAGAGCAATTATTGTAGTGTAAACAATAACAATGGATGCAATAAGCGCTGTCCCAAAAGATACCCTTATCAAGTATTCTATTGCGGCCTGTCAAAGTCAAAGTTATACAACAACCACATTCAAGCGATAAAACATCAGCGACAACTGTTACAGAGAAGACAACAGTCTTCATACCTTGGCCTTTTCAAATAAGGGTTCAGCTTTAATCCTAAGCGACTTGGCACCAAGTCTTGATCGATAATCTTTTGGAAATACATAGAGAACGTCACCTTCCTCAGAAACCTGCAGATACCACGGTAGCACAGAATTTCTAATGTTTAACCATACTCACAGTGTACAATAAATAGGAAACAAATTAATAACCATATTACTGCAGCACATTTTCCACATTGATAGGAAGCTACGAGCTACACTATTCTACAATACCCTAAAATCTACCATTAAAGCTATAAAGAAGATAAATACAAGCATTTAAATTTTTCAGACAGGTAAGAAAAATACACATATAACCAAAAACATGCCCTACAAGTGTCATTATCTAACTATAGGAAATCAAAATATAAACTAAATAATATTACAAATTTCTAATATCCTAAAACCATCCTATAAAACCGTTAAACCATTTAATTTTCCTTCTTTTAGTCCTCTTTAGGATCATCCTATCACACATGGTACTGGAAGCTTCCCAAAGTAAAGGGCAACAAAGTAACAACCTCCAAGAAGCCATCTGTGTCAGCGGCAAGAGCTTGAAGAGCCTTCTGAGCTTGATTCAAGTTGAGGCCAGCCCTGCTAGCCACATCTCCAATGGTCACTCTCCCTCCGCATGCATCCACCGCGTCCATCGTTCGCTTCCTCACATCCGACGGCACCTTATCGGTTTCCACTATGCCTCCCGGCCGCGCCACCAAAACCCTAGAATCCAATCCCCTTCTCGGAACTCCCCCAATCAACGGGTTTTGCAGGCAAGGGAACGCTATTGCCTGCTTCCGAGGCTTCGCCAAACTCGAAACAGTGAAGGATTGTAACCGTGAGACCCCACAATTGGGGATGACGGTGATGCACGTCGAAATGGACGCCATTTCAGTGCTTGGACATGGAAGACACTTCGGTTGTGCTGATGAGTGTGGCTGTAACACCTAAAATTCCAGGAAAGTATATTTAGAACGGCAGTCTATCGGGAAAATAAGTTAAGAAAGAAAAAAGGGCTTGATGATCATTTTCGTGTGCCTCTAGTGCAAAGAAGCGGGAGCAGAGGATGAGGCTCGCGTATTGACACATATGTATAATTTATACTAATATGACTAAAATATTTTTTATTTAATTTTTTATGTTTTAAATTTTTAATTTTTGTTTTCCAGGTTTAAAAAATGAGCAAATTTACATGTTAAGTAATTAGTTTTAAGAAAACTACGATTAAAATTGTCATAGTTTCTAAAATTGATTATCTTATCATAAAATAAATATTTTAAATTTTACAATGATTTTTATTCATTACTGTAATTCTATTTTAGTTTAAAAAGTTGAGTACACGTGATAATGAAAACATAAATGAAAACTTTAGTAATTTTTCTCCTTCATAAAAACGCACTGGATTTCATGTATACTGTCGTTTATTCTGAGATAAAAGGGTCTAAATTGACTGATTTTTTCAAAACTTTTTTCAAAAAGAATTTTATTTGCACACTTTTTATCTCAAATTAAAATAAAACAACATAATAAATAAATATTTGTGTATTACACAATATCTTAAATTTAAAATATGTATACCCATTAAGATGTAAAATCTAATTATATAAAATGAATTGATTTTTTTAAGTACAACACTTTAAAATATTTTAACAAATATGTTTATTAAACTAATTATAGTAGTCTAACTATTTTATAAACTAGTAGATATAAAATGTAGTGAAGGTTCAATTTTTATAAATTATGGAGGAATAAATTAATCATTTCTTATAAATGCTTAGATAGTAAGTTTTTCTAATTTTTCAAAGGATTATTAGAAATTGATCATAAAATGACAAATTTTGAAGATAAGAATTACTTTTCAAGAGATATAAACACGTTTAGATAAATATCTCTGCATAAATACGATTAGGGATAACAACAAATATGTGAATCTCATTTTTCACTATTAGTCAGAGATATTTCACATCTTGGTATTTCTGTTTTCATAACTAAATTCAAACTATATTTTAAAGAATCTATTGAATTACTACTAAATGGTCACAAAGGATAGTGACTACTCATGACTCCTCTATAAATAGGAAGTTTGAAAACTCCCAACACTCATGAAAGCATGATGAAAGAAACACATGAGAGAAACTTATAAGAAAATATTGATGCAGGAAGTTTATTCCCTTAAGAGGGAAGAAAGCTTCGTGGTCATGATTGTTGTTATTATTGACATAACTTTAATGAAGGATTTAATTCCTTGGGAATTGAGATGAGCAGAAGTGTTGATGGTGGGTTGATATGTGCACATGCTCATCTATTCTAACTAATCTCAACCACATGTCATCTTTATTTATTATCAATATCATTCTCATCATTTTTGTGTAGTATAAAATAATTAAGATTGTAATATGAATCATGAAAATATGTTCTTATTCAAACTTTTTAGTGGTTATCATTTTCCAAGTATTATTCGTGAATAAAATTTCAAATGACTTATGGGATGAGAATCAATAATATGATTTCAATTGATTGTACTTTAAATTGTGAAACTTTATTTCTTATTAAAACTGCTTTTATTAAAGTTAATGCAATATTATTGTTTATATGTGTATATCTCACTTTTCCCTTTGTTTCTTTGGTTGAACCACATATGAACGTCCAGATAGAACTTCACTAATCCTTTAATGGATGGTGACTCAACCTAGTATTTTGGGGACTACGGTAGGATACATGTAAATGGATGGTGTCCCTACCTAGCCTCCAAAAGTATCTGGCAAACCTATAATGGGCAAGGACTGTAGTGACAGGTTCAACTTTGATTGAACTCCATCGAAGGAGTTGAAGAGAAGAAGAAGGACCAAGGGAATTGTTCATCATACCCTAACATTCATTCTCTTGCCTGGGAAGAGTCACAAAGAAGGGTCTCAGCCAGAGGAGACAAGAAGTAACATGTTAGAACGTCAACTTCTATCTTGGTATGATAGATCAAAATATTATGTAAAAATTTCCACATTTCTTGTATTAAGAATATACTAATTTTAGTTATTTACCTTTGTTGTAATTAGACGATGCAAGGAAGTTGTAAGCAAGATGTAAAATATTCAAGATGGATATAATAATCTTTGGTTTAGACGAATCCCATAATTTGTTTAACCTTGTATATTATTCTATTCATCTAGTTTATCCTTTCATTTAATATCATATGTTCTTTCGTTCGTCTATCCAACTCTTTCATAATTTCATTTCTAGTTCCTTATTGTTTAACTTGTTTTGTTCGTTCTAATATCATCAGTTTAATACACTTTGACTGATTATTTCTTAACACTTCATTTCCTTGGTGATATATCGTCTAACTTTATAAATTATATTATTTGTCCTATTGATTATTTCATCTGCCTAACATTTGAAGGACCATTTCTTATAATTCTTAATGGTGTTTGGTTCAATTATATATATATATATATATATATATATAGGTCTGATTGTTAGACCAACACTTTCGTCTATTGTTATGAACTACCCTATTTGATTGACTTTTATTTTACATCTCATTAAATATTTTACTTGATCTATCAAACACTGTGTAATATACTTTGGGTATACACTACATTTCTTATACATTTGCACTGCTTTATCATCTTTTTATTAAGTCGTAGTCAAGGTTTTTGCTCATGTTTTTAGGATCTAATGGACAAAGTCTTCTTTCTCTTTCCATTTTTGTTGTGATTCACTTCGTCTATTGGATTTGTGATGTTTCTTTTCTAATATATTTTTTAAGATTAGCCTAATAATTTAATAAAAAAACTTATATGTTTATATTAGAAAAGGGACGTGCTCAGTAGCTTGTGTGTGTTAAGATCTACTTTGTAAACTATGAGAATTTGCTTTGGATAAGCATTATTCCTTGCACCTAAAGGTATGTGCTTTGGAGTTGGTCACTAATTGCAAGCTCGTCTAGTCTTGATGTAGGAATTTAGCGCTTCTTGTTTTCATCATTAACACGTTCATTCTTCTACTATTATACCTCTTTGAACATATGTGTCTAGTCTTGTTTTATGCTTCTATATGTCTAGTATTTTATCAAACTATGTTGTTCTTGATCATGCAAACTTTAAGAAACTTTAATTAATTCGCACTTTGGCAAATTCGTTAGATTAACCAAAACTTGGTATTGTTTGCTTTCATCAAAATCTTAGGTGACTTCTTGGTAAACATTTAGATGTGGAATTCTATCTAATCTTTCATAAGTCATTTATGCCTTAATAATGCTCTCGTGAGTACAATTACTAATGTAGGTTGACATAGTTGAATGTGTCTTGTAGAGGAAGAATTTATCTAATTAACTTCTTGGTCTAAAGAAAGTTGGATACAAAAAGATGTGTTCCAACGTAAAAATTTGACAATAAATTTGCAGCAAGGTTGTTCTTCCCAAAGTTGGCTCGAAGGACCATGTGATTGAGATAAGGAAGTGTGTTATATATCATTTGATGACAAACATTCCATTTGACTTGCCACATGTTTTATACCTTAATCTTGTTAGGATAATCGAAGGCATGGAAGACAATATTGCTAAAGTTCAATATGTCGACTTGTTTAACCATATATTCTAATAACAGGGTATATATGAAAAATTTTACAAGAAGCTAGATAATACAAATTGTTTGAAGATCATCAACCAAGGAAGCATTCTTTTGAAACAACCCACTTTTACAACGGTAAATGTATGATATGTGTAGTTCTAATCAATAAGAGAGAATGATGTCTTCTAATTCTTGATCGTAACCATATCAAGAAATATTGTCTTGCTAACCTTGAACCACCACATATGTTTATTTGTGCTAGTGTCTAGGAAAAAGTTAGTCCTTTATATGCTGACCAAAATAAAAGCTTGAAGAAGAGATGATGGTAAGAGTCTCTATAAGGCAAAACACACACTTTTCCTTTTCCAAAATTTGAGAACTCCACGATTCATGATACACATGAAGAACTTCAACAAGAACCTTCAACTAAAACTAGGTTGGTAGTCATCCATCACCACTAAAAAATAGAGAACTATTTTCACACTAGCACAAAAAAGGAAGTATAAGATGCCTCATCCATTTAGAATAAGAAATAATTGACTCACATCAAATGCTTAACCTCTTACAGCTTGTAGAAAATAGCAAAAGTACAAGAATGGAGAGTTGAATTTTGTTTTAATATTTTTTTAATTTTTTTTGTAATTATAATTGTGATTACTCAAACAATATTTTTATATAACAATTTTTTTATCCTCTGTTTGGTTTAATGGAATGTGACAAACACAACTTTATAACTTAACAAATTTACTTGTTTTAGAATTATTTTTCAAACTTATTTTTTGCAAAGATTCTCCATCCTAAGTTAGCTTAATACAATACTAACTTGCAAAATAAAAGAGAAAAGAGAAATACACATTATATTTTTATACTAGTTTGTTCGACATAGCAGACTACCTCCAGTTTTCAATCAATAAATTAAGTTTCACTAAGCAGACTAATGTTGTGATGTACAAATGAATATTTTTTAGGCTCGTAGCCACTCCTAACTCAACCCTTAAGTGTTGTTTGGGCTCGTAGCCACTCCTAGATAACCTTTGAGTATTATTTGGAATGCAACTGCACCTACCTAAAATCGAGTATTCTTTGGACCCAACCACTTTTGTCAAAAAAACTGAGTATTCTTTGAATCCAACCACTTTTGTCAAAAAAACTGAGTATTCTTTGAATCCAACCATTTTTTTTTTGCTAAAACTGCATATTCTTGGTCCCAACCACTCTTGGCTAACATTGAGTATTCTTTGAATGACTAGAGAGTGATAGCATCTTTCAACGTTGTTGTAGGGTGCATCAATTATCCCATGGTGTAGCCCAAGTGGGCCAAGTCACACTCAAATCCTGGCATTTGGGTTGTTACGCTTTTAAGTAGACAGTGTTGCGTCTTGACTATTGGCTATATCTTTTAATGTAGTGGTAAGCACTCAATCTTGAAGGTGTAGTTGACTCCAAAAAGGGGGTTGAATAGATCCTACAAATTCTATTATCAATGGATTAAAACAATATACTATCTAACAGATTGTTTAGTGAACAATATGATAGATTGTTTAACAGTAAACAATAAAAATCAACACAACATTTATCATAGTTCACTCAAACTTGAGCTACGTCTAGTCCCTTTAAGCATATGCTCAAGAGGTTCCATTAATTAATATAATTACAACAAGTATTATCACCTTTCTAGGTTACATGAGTATTATCTCCTCTCCAGGTAACACGACTATTCTCTCCTCTCTAGGTAACACCATCTTGATCTCTCCCTAAGACCATGAACTCTTAAAAAATAATAAGAACACACTCTCACAGAGTGTACAATGAAGGCTCACAAGGTAGAACTTTACAAAGTGAAGAATTACAACAATTTAGACACTTAACGCAAGGATTAGATACTCACTAAAACATAAGAGTATCATTAGATATGAAAACTTCTACATATTTTCCTTCATAAAACACACTATATTTCATGTATACTCTCTTTCATTTTGAGATAAAAGGGTTTAAATTAAGCATTCATAATAACTAGAACATGAAATTCTGTTCTAGAGCACATTACTGATTTTCCCAAACCCATTTTAGAAAAAAAAAGAATTTTTATTTGTAGAAATTCCCTTTTATCTCAAATTAAAGTTATAATAAATAAATATATGTGTATTGCAAAATATCTTAAATGTAAAATTTGTATACACATTAATATCACTACAAGAAAATCATTAAATAGTAACTAATTTAGAGACCAAAAATAATTAGTTACTATATTAACTAATTTAAAGACAAAAATAATTATTATAAGAAAATTATTAAATAGTAACTAATTTAGAAACCAAAAATAATTAGTCACCAAATAAATTAATGTAATCAATTTTTTATAAATTAAAAATTATTAATATCTAAAATAATTTTTATTATTAATAAAATATTATAATATAATTAATTATTATATTTTTTATAGGAAATTATTATAAAAGATAGTTATTTATTTATAATAATTTTCTTTAATTTTTTTGTT
>Ga0099825_1003157_pt1 | contig 22013 bp, 25 predicted proteins | sample SiratroredBW_FD_76838 | JGI IMG/M metagenome (GOLD analysis project Ga0099825, IMG submission 76838) | Root nodule microbial communities of legume samples collected from California, USA - Siratro red BW | ecosystem: Host-associated > Plants > Roots > Nodule | place: USA: California | collected... | reverse complement strand
TTTGGAGAAGAAATTTGTTCGGAGAACAATTGATTTTGGGAAAATGTTGGGAGAATGAGTGAGTTTAAAATTGATTTTCAGTGGGTTATGGGGATTTTTGAATAGTTGTTTCGATTTACGAAAGGAGAGTAGGGATTTGGGGAAGTTTTGGGTTTAGGGTATCGATTACGAAAGGGGGAAGAGTTTTTTGGGAACTTAATTCGATTTTGAGCGGGTATAATTTGGTTTTCACATCTGGACTATGTGATTTGGAGTGTGCATTTACGAAAATGGCGAAGAGGTTTTGGTTCGAAGCTTTCGCACTTATTCGATAGTTCGCGATATGAGCCAGCATATAACTTAGTTTAATAATCTGAATAGAAACTTTAGACCACATTCAAATATGTGTGGTCTAAAATGGCCACGTTCACATACCCGTTGTCTATAATTCCCATATTTTAGAAATCGTGGTCTAAACTGGTTTTAACCTATATGCGGTTGTGTATTGCCTAAAATAAATAGGCAACACTTTGTACATGACTCGTGGCCATTTTTGAAACAAAACCTACTTTTTATACAATGCATAAATATCGTTGCAATTTTTTTGTTGCCTAAAGCCAAAAATAGTGTAGTGACATGTTTACATGTGTATAGTCATTGATTGTCTAAAGCATGTTCACATGTTTATCCCTTTCACTCAATGACGTAAAAATTGTCACGTACACATTTCACCCTACCCCTTACTCAGGAAAAAGATCATGTTGGACCTCCAAGATTCCAAACCACCACGGAATGTACCTCTTAATATTCCAATACCTCCATGCTCCAGTTCCACACATAACGTCAACCACAATGCACATGCCTCCGTGTCCCTGCTACTCACGTCCAAGATTGTGCCACCTTCACCATCTCCCACCATGCACCCCAAAGCACCTCGCCTACGTAATAATAGCCCATTCCACTCCTTCCTTCCCTACCAAACAACTCACCGCCACACTGCCATGATCCAACCACCCTCACTCCCTCTCTTCAACATCCACAACACCCTTAACCTCATCCAACTTCACCGCCACCTCTCTCCTTCTACATCACACCAACCAAAGAAACCACAAACCCATACATGACCCTAAAAACCCATTCTCACTATACCCACACAACTTTATTTCAAAACCTTCTCCACAAGCCCCACTATGCCTATGCCTTTGTATTCCCAATGCTCACAAGGACCACATTCTTTCTTCCACACTTCAACCATTATCCACCACGAAGTACCCTACGTCATTCACGAGAAGAGTCATTGCACACCTCACCATGCATCACGTTGCCACGTGCCACCCTAAAACTTCTCTCACAAACCCCACCACTTCCGCCACCGTTCATGCATTGCCCCGAACCTCCACTCGCGAGCCATTGCACCAACTACAAACACCATTCGAATGTCACCTCTTCATGCCGCTACCGCCAGGAGCAACCACTGCTCAACTCTATCGTGTACGAGCCATCATCGGCGTATGCCCAAACACAAAAACACCAATGGTTGCACCAGACCGCAAGTCGCCGTCATTGTGTGCACTACCGCCGTCATCGCATGCATGGTTGTCGTCGCCTCCCAGCCATCGCACCACCACCTCCCTCAACTCTTTCCTCTACCGTTACGACCTCCCCTCAGGCTCCCTCTCCATTCACCTCATGCGCCCCCACGAGACCCGCTCCACTTAAGCCTCTATTTTCACCACCCAAGCCTCACTGCGGAGCCAACCCGCCGTGGAGGGACCGTGCCTCAAACAGAACCACGTATGCTTCTAACTCTAAATGGGTTTTGAGTGAGTAAGGCTACTTCCTACACCACACAGGTTATGACCTGCACCTACAAATTACTTCCAATTCCAAAAACACCCTTGACGTTTTCAAAAAATATAACAATATATTATTTTCATTTTTTTCATCATTCATTCTTGTTTTTTTATATAAACAATGCTTTATTTCAAATGATTCGATTAAATATTCAAATGACCGCACGTGTCATGCAAAATTTAATTTGAAAAAGTTTCATTATTTCGTTTAGATATTCAAATGACCGCTATTACGAGATTTTCTCTCTCTAAAATTGACGAAATTATCTCTGATTTGTAGGAGTATCGAGCACGTTGGTTCACACTTCCTTGTATTCCTACAATCAAATCAAAAGTTTCTAAAAATATCTAATTTCCAAAATTATAAAAATATCAAATTTTAAATATGAAAATATCAAATTTTAAAAATATAAAAATATCAAATTTCAAAAATTAAAAATATCAAGACACCAACAAAAAATTTTCAAAAAATTACGTAACCCTGAGTTTCCATCCCAGATGGAAATACGTTGGACAGGCGTTATGGTGGTGCTAATACCTTCCCCACACGTAACCGACTCCTGGACCCGAAATCTGGTTTTTGCATACTTGCCTTATCCTTTTTTCAGTTTTTCCATACTTTCCCATAATAAACTATGGTGGGGACTCCTTTTTCTAATCCAATTTTCGCGATCCCGATTGTGACAATGAGCTAAACATCTATGCCAAAACCATGTCTCATCATTCATAGACAAAAAAAAGTTCATGCTAGATGTTATTGTTAGCAACGAGGCTTGCTAAGTGATTTGATGAAGTCAACATGGATCAAAGCTTGCAAAGTGGATTGCTTGAAGCCATCATGGAGCTTGATGGGAGTTTTGGTCTAGAACTTAGGTTGGGAGTGTGTGAGAGTGGCGTTTTGATATAAAATCACAAGTTGCATGAGATATCACTCAAAGTAAGCTCCAAAATTGATTTTGCTTAACAAATAATTAAGTAGTTCTAAAATGAGGTTTAACAGATTTTGAAAAGCATACTTTAAAGAGTAAATTAGTAAACTGTTTTTTAGAAATCAACTTACTGGATTTTCTTCTAAGTCACAGAAAAATCAATGGATTGAATGGTTGATACAATCGATTGAGTTTTTGACAGAATTAAAAACCATTTTGCCTATATAAAGGGGAACACGTGTTTTTCATAAGTACTCAAGACATTTGAGCGGTCACTTGTGATTTTCTAAGAGAGAAAAACATGCGTACACCTTGAGAACTTGTTGCATACGATTTACTTCAAGAAAAAACTCAAGAACCTTAATCTTAGAGCCTTGCATAGAGTGGGTTTCGTGCAATAGTGGTTCTAAACCAAAGTTAAGTCTTCTACATTGTTCTTAATCCTTTTGTATTCAGTTTTTGTGTAGAAGTATTGTTTTGTTCTTTCTGATTTGATTTTTCTTATATTGTGAGTAATTTGGTTCCAAATTACAAAGGGATTGTAATTTGTGAGTGTGGTTTTGATACCCATATTGCATAGGGTTTGTAATTGGGTTTGTGCAGTAGGGTTCTGCATTGTATTTTCACAACTATTGTGGGGTGTAGTAGGTTGTGTGTTGCGGGAAGCAGTGTTATCTTGCTGGGAGCAAGGTGTTTGTATTTTATTGAATTGATCTTGGTGATCTTTTTAGTTGAACTCTTTGCTAGTTGGCCAAGGACTGGATGTAGCCTTTGAGGAAGGGTGAACTAGTATAAAACTTAGGTGTTCTTGATCTCTCTTTCTCTCTTCTTGAACGCTTTATCATATTTTATGTTGTTGGCTCAATTAATTGCTCATCTAGCGTAATTGATTGTTGATTTTGCTGGTGTTATATTGTGTTCTCTGGAACTGTTTTTACATCTGTATAATTGACTGTATCAGTTCTTGATTCTATTTGAGTATTTCCTGTTAACTGTGATTACTGTATAATTGATTGAGTTTTTGAAAACTTGTCTTCTTGAATCAATTGTTTTTGGTGGTTCTGTCTATTAATCTAGATTGTCTTATTGTGTGATTGATCTTTAGTTTACTATTAATACTATTTATCTGATTATTTTTGGGCAGTTCTGAATTACGTTTCTACTCAACTAATTGCTTTCGCTTTTGAATCTGATGTTTCTACCATTTGACTGATTTGTGTGTTTTAATCATTATATTGATTGTGTTTGTCAATTAACTGTTTCTAGACTAAACTGGTTTACATTCTGATTTCAGTTAATTGCTTCTACTGTTCATTGTTTCTAGTTGTGATTTCATTATTTCTGAACTGTTTGGATTTGTACACTGTATTCAATTGATTACCACTATTTTTCAGTAAACTGTTTCTTTCTGTTTTCAGATCTGTGTACTGTTTCAATTGATTGATTCCGATATGTAATTTATTGATCTTTTGTTGTGCACTTCAAAATAACACTTTTCAGTAGTTTCAATAAAGAACTTTCATTATACATTTAATACTTTCCATTTTTATGAAATTATTTGAAAGTTCAATTCACCCCCCCTCTTGAACTCAGCCTAAACTTTTTATCAGTTATGCAAGAGACATTTAGCATATACACATTATTTACCCGTTTACCTACAACTATAGTCTCACTGGTTTTTGAATCTGCAATTAGGCATAGATCTGACTCAAATATAACTTTGTAGCCTTTGTCACATTGTTGACTTCTACCGAGTAGGCTATTCTTTAAACCATCCACTAGAAGCACATCCTTTGTGATCAGATCATCATCTCCTCCAATGTCACCAACACCAAGTATTCTCCCTCAGTTTCCATTTTACATTTACCAACTGCGAAGCATCACCAATCATGTGTTTGGAGCATCCACTGTCTAAATACCACAACTACTTCTTGGATGCCAAATAGACCTACAAAATAGATTAGGTTTCAGGAGTTGGTACCCTATTAAACTTGGGTCCACAAGTGCTAGAAATGCTTTTAGGCACCCACCTAACCAGTCCTTTAGGTACATCAAACTTCCTAACCTTACAATTCGTAACAGAATGGCCCTTTCTTAAACAGTAAAAACAAGTCATGAAAGGTGAAGACGGTTGTTCATTGGATTTAAAGAAGTTGCTAAACTTCTTTTGCTTTCCTTGGAAACCACATTGATATGCATTGCCAACTTTTTCAGAAACACAGTTTTGAGATCCCAAAATTGCATTGAGATTTGCAGTTCCCATGGAAAGTTTAGATGCAGTAGTAATCAAATAGTTAACTTTCTTTTTAAGAACAAAACAATTTTCACAGTTAGTTGGCTTGCTGGAATCAAAGTCACTGAAAGCTTTGTAAATCATTTCAAGGTGATCAAAATCAATTTTCACCTTTAATAGCTCATCTTCCAGTTATTTGACTCTACCTTCCAACCAATTGTTTAACCCTTTCAATCAGTTGTTAGATAAGGCCAATCTGTTTGCTTCTTCATGGGTTTCTAGGAAAGCCTGAAGAAGAAAACTATAATTCTCACTATTAAATGAGGTGTTGGAGTTCATGCTACTCACCTCAGAATTCTGTCCAGCCATAAGACACAGGTTTGCTTCAACTTTCTCATGTGAGGAGTTGCCGGAAGAGGTATCATTGTCTTCCCATACTATGTAAGCCTTCTGCTCTTTCCAGGTTTGCTGCTCTTCTTTTCCTGTGCTCTATCTTTTGTTCACGAGGCTTGGATAATCCACTTTAATGTGTCCCTATCTACCACAACCAAAATAGGTGAATTTAGTATAACCATTATCAAACTTTTTGTTATACCTCTTGCTTTGTTGGTTCTTCATTTCCCTTTCATATTGATGAATTTTTGGAATCTCCTTGTCAGCAGATTGAGACTCTCAGTGTCACTGCATTCACCAAAGCTCTCCTCACCGGATTCTTCATCTTCAACCTTTGTCTTGAGGGCTAGGCTTCTGTTCTTTTCCTCCACAGTCTCCATTTCCTTCAGCCTAGTCATCTCCAACTCATGCTCCCTCAGCTTGCCAAAGAGAGTTGCAGTAGTGAGTGTAGTCAAGTCTCTGGTCTCTGATATAGCAGTCACTTTAGGCTATCAGCTTTTGTCCAGGCATTTTAGGATCTTGATGTTCAGCTCCTCCTTGTCAAATTGCTTTCTCAATCCAATCAAGTGGTTGACAATGTGAGTGAACCATTTATGTACATCAATAATGGTCTATCCTTGTTGCATCCTAAATAATTCATACTCCTGGATCAGTGTATGCTTTCTTGCTATTTTGACATTAGCAGGTCCCTCATGTGTGACTTCAAGTATGTCCCACATTTCTTTAGCTGAGTTGCATTGTGATACCTTGAAAAATTCATCAAGGTTCAAAGCAGAGGTTATTATATTTTTCGTAACACAGTCATATTGCACTTTCTTATTCTTAGAATCAGTCAACTCATCATAAGATTTCTCAACAAGAACACCATTCACAATAGTCATAGGAATATATGGACCATTTACTATAACATTCCAAATCCCACGATCAATTGATTCAATAAAGATTTTCATTCTAACTTTCCAAAATTGGTAGTTCACACCACTAAACATGGGTGGCCTCTGTATAGAAGCTCCCTCAGCAAGAGGTAGTTTATTCTTAGCTATGGATCAAACTTGAGTAAGATTCAAGCCCTTGCTCTTGATACCAATTAAAAAGTAGTTTAGGTTGAGTTCAAGAGGAGGGTAAATTGAACTTTCAAAATTTTTTGCAAAAGATGGAAAGTAATAAAGTGTAGAATGAAAGTTCTTTATCAAAACAATCAAAAGTTTGATGTTGAAGTGCACAGTAAAAAATCAATTAATTGAAACGCAAAAACAATTAATTGAAAAAAGCTCATAGAATAGCAAACAACAAAAATCAACAGATTAAAACGTGGAAGCAATTAGTTGAATGAAAAACACAGTACAACACTATCCATAAACAATTAATTGAACAACAAAAACAATTAATTGAAAGTCACTCACAGAACAAAACAATCCAGATTCAATAAACTGAAACAGAAATGTCAGTTGATTGAAACTACTTAAAGAATGCAAGTTTCAAGAAATTAATCAATTGAGCAGTAAGTACAATTAATTGCAAACACTCAACCTGGAGTCAAAAACTGGAACCAATAAATTGAACATATAGTTCAATTAATTCCAGAAACCACAAAATGACAACAATAGGAAAAACAGTTGATTGAAACCAGAAATCAATAAATTGAAATTTCTTAATGAAAACAGAGTTACAGAATATCAATCAATGAAAAATAAGATGTAATTTATGGAAAACACAGCAAACTGGAAATAAGAACAAAGTGCAATCAATTAAGCAAGTTAATCAACCAATTGAAAAAGTCACAAAAACAACAGCAGTAGTTAAGAACAATTTATTGAACGCGAACAACAATTAACAAGCTTTGGTCCAAGTTGACTTCATCAAATCACTTAGCAAGCCTTGGTGCTAACAATCTCCCCCAATTTGATGAAGGCAATCAAGTGTGTGTTGAGTTGCCCCAACCAAACCTGCACAAACTGCATTAGTAGATTTATGCTCTAATTGAAATCTAAAAACAATTGATTAAAATTCTGTAAGCGCAGCAGGTTCAGGAAAAATAAATTGATTGAAATGGAAAAACAAGGGATTGTTTTTTTGTAGTGTTCCAAACCAGTTCAAATCAACTCGAACTACAAACAAGCAATACAAGTTCCATTCCATTAAAAATAGCATATTACAAACCATAAACGATTACAAACCAAGCTTCTTAATACAATTCAAACTGAAGTGAAACATAGCAAGCCAAGTTGGATATACTAGCATAAAATACATCATAAACAGAAAATATCAGCAATAGGAAACAACACCCACACATAACAGCATCACCACACCTATTTCTCCAAATGCAACACAACAACATACATACTTCTCCCTCATTGGATTCATCAAATGGAAGAAAAGAGACCTATGACCAGCTATATGATATGCATGATTAAGCCTATTCTGCTGGACCATAGAACATCTCCCTAATCTTTTGTTGGATGTCATCAATTTGCTCATCAAGGTGCTAAAAACATGTTTCACAAAACTCATGGTGGCTTCTCTGCTCGTTTCCAATGGTATTCAATTGTCTTAGAACCATTTGCTCAAACCTAGAGAATGGTTCTCCTCTTTCCACTAGAGGCTCACACGACATGAATGCAAATTGTGTAGGGTCAATTCCTCCTCTAGTAGCAGCAGCAGCACTGGTTCCAGCTTCATCATCCTCTTGGTTTTGCTATTGTCCAGCCTCTTCTTCTTTTGCTCTGCAAATCCAATAATCATCTCCACCCTTTTCAATCCTATCTTATGAAGAGTTGCAGCAGTAACTTCATGTTGAGCCTTCACATTCTCCACCACCTCACTTTCCACATCAACTTCAAAATACTCTATGAACTTGGATACAAGCACCACATATTTTATATGATACTCAGGCCTATTCTTGGTCTTTGTTATATGCTCTTTGATAACATTTATCCAGTTGATTTTAACCTTGTACATCATGCAGTACATGAAGATCAAATCCTCTTCACTCAAAACTGCATGGTTGGATCCCCTTGGTATTAGCAGTCATATCACTATGAAAGCCAAGATTCGTGGAGTCAAAGAAAGACCTCCAACATGATAGCCTTGCATTGCAGCGTGTGGATTTCTCAAGCATGATCTGAAGAACTACAACTTGTTGAAATTATCCAGTTCATAGGTGTTCCCTTTGCCTACTGATTTTCCAGCATTCCTCAATCCAGCCACAGCAAGCCATACCTCATCGATTATGCCCATACTAACTCCCTTAACAGGGGAGCACATTCCATCATCATCAAACGAGAGATTGGTACAGAAAACTCTCACCAAATCTGGATAAAGGTCCCATCCAGTTTCAAAAACCTCTCAAGTTTTTGGTGTTTCAATATTTCTCTCACATCATCCATCTTCTCTTGCTCTAGCCAATCCATTCTCAGAAATTTGGGACTGATTATAGATTTTCTGCTAACCTCATGATGGTAAGCCTCAATTCTTTCTTAGTTTCGTGAAAACCATCTTTCAAGATATGCAGCCTCACCGTTTTCCTCTTGCACAACTATTTCTACAACAGATCTCTTAGTCCTCTTCTTTGGTGTTGAGGATGAAGACATTGTTAGAAGGTTGCTGTTTTTAGGAATGAATGAGGGGGTACTAGGCTACGTAGAACAACTTGAAATGCAAATATTCAGTGCAATATGTAGTAGAATGCATGGCAATGTAGTATTTAATGAGAAGAAAAGCAAAAGTAGCCAAACGCATGAATAGTGCATTGATTGATAAAACAACAAGTTGATTCAGTTGTTAGGATTCTGCATATATTCAATTAATTAAAATAGATATGACTTAGCTTTAGAAGTCCTTCGCAACAACTTTTTGACCCTTTGACCATCAAGTAATTGAAGACATGTGGCACTTGGTACATTCTCACTCTTCACATGCCAACTCCATGTCTTTAATGACTCTAACTTATTCAATTTTTCTTCTTTGATTGATCTTATTGCTGCAGATCCATCTCCTATCCATTTTCCAACCTCGCATAGATTGAACATATTTGCATCAGAATTTGTTCAGAACCAGTTTTTACTGAAATACTATACAATGCAGTAAATCAATTATTTTAATATCAAATTCAATTAATTGTACCAGATCTGCAAAAAATAAACACAAAACCAATAATGCATAGACTAATTTAATTCACACTGTTAATGTCAATTATGCCCAATTCAGTCCTTAGAAAATTAAATCTTTCTTTATTAAGAGGCTTAGTAAATAAATCCGCTAGTTGTTTCTCAGAAGTAACAAATTGAATTACGCATTCACCATTATTTACATGGTCTCTTATAAAGTGGTGGCGTATTTCAATGTGTCTTGTTCTAGAATGTTGCACTGGATTCTTTGTTATTGCACTGGTATTGTCATAAAGTAAAGGTATTTTAGAGAGAGTTTGACCGAAGTCACTTAGTTGTTGCTTGATCCAGAGGCTTTGAGCACAGCTACTCCCAGTAGCTATGTACTCTGCTTTTACAGTTGACAAAGCTACACAAGCCTGCTTTTTGCTATGTTATAATATTAAACTGGATCCATGGAGGTGGCAGGTTCCACTTGTGCTCTTTCTATCAAGTTTACAGCCTGCAAAATTGGAGTCAGAGTAACCAACTAAGTTTAAAGACACTTCACTAGGATACCATAGACCAACTTCTGCAGTTCCTTTGAGATACTTCAGGATTCTCTTGGTTGTTGTGTAGTGCGACTCTTTAGGATTAGCTTGGTATCTTGTGCATAGACACATGCCAAACATGATATATGGTTTCCTAGCAGTAAGATAAAGGAGTGATCCTATCAGCCCTCTGTATTGTTTGCTCCATATTTGCTCCTTTATTATATGCATCAAGGTAGCATCGAGTAGCTATTGGTGTTGCAGCCTCCTTGCAGTTCTCCATCTCAAATTTCTTCAGGAATTTTCTACAGTATTTGGCTTGACTAAGAAAGGTTCCATGTTTGAAATGCTTGATCTACAATCCTAGGAAGTAGTTGAGTTCACCCATCATAGACATCGCAAACTCTCCCTGCATAACTATTACAAACTGCTCACATAAATTCTCATTAGTGGATCCAGATATAATGTCATCAACATAAACTTTAACAAGAATAATATCATTGCATGCTTTCTTAATGAATAAGGTCTTATCTGTTTTGCCTCTCTCATAGCCTTGAGAAAGCAAGAAGTTACTCAACCTCTCATGCCACTACCGAGGTGGTTGCTTTAATCCTTACAAGGCTTTTTTGAGTTTGAACACATGATCTGGATATTTGTGATCCTCAAATCCAGGTGGTTAACTCACATAACCCTCTTCATCTATGTATTCATTTAGAAAAGCACTCTTGACATCCATATGGTGTAATTTGAATCCATTCATGCAAGCATATGCCAGCAGCAGCCTCACTACCTCCAGTCTACCCACAGGTGCATAAGTCTCTCCAAAGTCTATTCCCTCTTCTTGGTTATAACCATTTGCAACCAGCCGAGCTTTGTTCCTCACTATGACACCTTTTTCATCTAACTTGTTCTTGAAAACCCACTTGGTTCCAATCACATTCATCTTCTTTGTGTAAAAGTTTTAGCCAAGTTTAAGAGGGGGGGTGAATTGAACTCGTGAAAAGTTTTCGCAAAAGTACCTTTACAGTATGATGAATGAAGATTCTTTAAAGAAACTATTAAAGATGATATAAAGAAGCAACCAACAAAGGTACAAAATTATTCCAGAACAATAACAATTACACAGAAACAGTAAACTGGAAACAAATATTAGTTCTTGAAAAACCAGTAAGCAGTTCAGTAAATTCTGAAAAAAAGGTGTTGAAAACACTTCAATAATTCGAAGAAAAATTCAGATCAGTGTTTAAAAGAGTTTATAGTATAAAGAATCTAGTATAAAAAAACAAAATTTGTTTGAGGTTTGAAAATTGAAGTTATACAATTGTTAAGAAAAACAATTTTTCTGGAAATTAAGATTGATTCACAATAAAGTCAGTGAAATAGAAAACAATTCATAAATAAGTTGAGTAAACTATATACAGATGAATTAGATGATTTCAAGAATACTCAAAGTATTATTAGTATGTTAATCAAATAAACCCAGTTAAAGAATTTTATCACATACTGAAAATCAAGAAAATCAGCAAGAACAGTTCAAGAAGTGAGCAAGAAAGAGCAAGAACACAATGATTTATCCTGGTTCACCCTTCCTCAGGGGCTACGTTCAGTCCCTTACCAACCAGTAAGGATTTCCACTAAACAAGATCCAAAGATCGATTTACAATAATACAGACTCTTGCACTCTACAAGAACACACTGCTCCCCACAACAAACAATCTACTGAAGCCCACAGTAGACCACAAAACTATACAGACTCTAGTGTATATTCTAGAAAACACCTTACTGAACCCTTTAGCAAGTCAACCACCATACAGAACCCACTGTACTCACAGAATTACAACACCTGGTAATTCACCACACCACAGTATTCGATACAATAAAAGAATTATGATGAACACAGCAATACAAACACCTCTATACACAACAGATTATAAAAGTAATGAAGAAAGGGTATAGAAGGCTTAGTCTAATGATCAAATCAGTGAAGTATCAGTCTCAGTCAATTCAAAGCTCTAGAATCAATCAGACTTCAGTTTCTTGATGTAAGAGATTTGCATGATCTTGATCACAAAACAAGAAGGGCGTTTTTCTCTCTTTTGAAAACTCACAACTCTTGATTAGAAAATTTTTAGAATGTTTTTTGTTATTTGTTTCAAAATGTGCATCAACCTTTTACAGAAACTGTCATTTAAAATTCAATCGATTGTTTTACACATTCAATCGACTATTTTTCTTTAACAAAAAACAGTTTTAAGAACAAGTTCTGATTAAAATTTCTTAAAGTTTTGTTAAATTAGAATTTATTCTTGGAGATTATTCTTGAATGATATTGGATGCACCACTGATTTGAGCTCAAACCAAACACACAACCTAAGTTCTATACCAAACTCCACAAATCTTCATGAAGTCTTCACATAATCCACTTATGAACATTAGGTTTGGAACTTCATCCACTTGTTGGCTTTATCAAATCTTCTAGCAACACCTGGTGCTAACAATCTCCCCCAATTTGATGAAGACAAACCATGGTGTGTTGAGTTGTGTTGCATATTATTGTTCTTTCTTTAAGTAGTTAACTGTCTGTTATATAGCTCTCCCATAATTTGATATCCTTGTAAAATGTATTTCAATAAACTTTGCGAAGCAGATAGTAACACAAAATAAACATATTTCATTAACCAAAGGCACGATTACATGATAACAATTCATTAGGAAATATCATACATCATCATACTGATTAAAAGCAAACATAACCAACTATTGATAACCAGTTGACATAGTTGGATATATCAACAAACAACCGATCAAAGTAGTAACAGTAGCAGAAAACATCAAATAGCATCAACCAACAGAAACGGGCAGACACAAGCAAATACAACAGACATCAGCAAATACAACCTAACATCATCAACCTAGACTCCTAGACCAAATGACACCACATCAACACAACACTTCCTATTTCTCCCACATTGACTTCATCAAATAGGAAAGAATGCACCACAAAATATGCAAGGTTGCCCTATTCATTTGGTGGAAAGAACAAAGTCCCCATCTTGGACTGGATATCCTCAACTTGAGTCTCAATGAATTGGAAGTGTGTCTAACAATACTGGTGGTGGCTCTGATTCTGGTTTTCCATAGTATTCAGTTGATTGATCATCAGTTGTTCAAACCTGGAATATGATTCTTGTGCAGGAGCAGTAGGTGTTCCACCTTCAGTACCAGTTTGTTCATCATTCATGTCAGTTTCCTCATATTCATCTTCAGTATCATCATCATCATCATCATCACTTGATTCTTCTTCATCATCATTGTCTTGAGCAGCAGATTCCTCAACAACCTTACAAATCCACTTTTTTTTCTTCATTTTCTTCAAACCGATCTTACTAAGATTGGCTGCTGAAATCTGGTTCAGAGACTTCACCTCTTCTACAACTTCACCTTCCACATCTATTTCAAAGCAATCAATGAAGTTTGACAGCAGTATCACATAGGGAATGCGATATTCCAGCTTTTTGCTCACTTTGAAAATATGCTCACGGATAACATTTACCCAATTGATTTTTACTTAGTCATGAGGCAGTACATAAGGATCAAATCCTCTTTAGTCAGGGTTGCATGATTAAACCCTCGTGGTGTTTGCAACCAAATAAGAATGTATGCTACGATTCTAAGGGTGGCATCTAATCCTCCAACATTAAATGTTCTAGAGATAGATTCTTGGTTCCTCAAACAAGATTTATAGAACTGCACCTTGTTAAAGTTCCCCAGCTTTGCAGTGTTGCCCTTGCTCACCACAACACTGTCACTTCTCAATCTAGTGACCCTCAGCCAGACATCCTCGTTGATGGCTATGTCAATCCCCTTGACTTGAGAGTAAAGTGTCTCGTCATCATACCACATATTGGTTAAGAACACTTTAACCAGGTATGGGTATGTGTTCCCAGATAAATTCAAAAAGTGGTCCAGCTTTTGAAATTTCAGCATGTCCCTAACTTTATCGAGCTTTTCTTCTTTAAGCCAGTCCAGGCTTAGTACTTGTAGTAGTCATCAATACTCTCCTAATTTCCAATGAATCATCTATCAAGATAATCGGTTTCATTGTTATCATCTGAACTGGCATGCTTGATCATGGCTCTCTTGGTTCTCTTGCGGGGGTTGGAAGAAGACGCTATGTTTTTTAGGATTATGAGTAGCAAGAGGACTGAACTTTGCACTCAGACCGAATAGGACATAATACAGTGAGGTAGTATGCAAGTGAACACATGTTCGACCAGCTACTTAATGATAAATAATACACTACAAGACACCACTTTGATTGATAATGCAATACACAAAACAGCTTTTCTATAAACTGAGATTCTACACGCTATCAGATTTCAGTAGATTATACTTAGCTTCAGAGATTCTACAAAAATAGCTTTTGACCAGTTGACTTCCACTGTTCCAGTGACATGTGGCACTTTGGGCAGTCTCTCTCTACACATGCTGAACGCGATTGTTAACCAGTTTTGTCTTATTCGGTCCTTCAGCCAGCTGGGTTCCACTTTGCTTGGTTCAGTTCAAACATTTCTAGTTACATAACCTTGCTTCAGTTGAATTGTAACTCCAATTCAATTTCACATGCATCCAGAATTAAAATTTAATCAGATATCAATATCCAGTAAGCTATGACACTTTTATAAAAAGAAATTATAGAACTGACCTTGATATAGTGAATTATAAAATGCCATGTTATTAAATCAGCCAATAACCCACAAAAAATAAACCGATCTATTTCAGATATTTGAAATCAATTATACCCAGTTCATTTATAAGAAAATTAAACCTTTCTTTGTTAAGGAGTTTTGTAAATAGATCAGTGAGCTGATTTTTAGTACTAACAAACTAAATAACGCAATCACCATTATTGACATGGTCTCTAATGAAATGATGGTGTATTTCAATATGCTTAGTCCTTGAGTGTTGTATTGGATTTTTGGTTAAATTTATGGCACTGGTATTGTCACATAATAATGGAATATGAGAAAGATTTAGACCGAAGTCACTTATCTATTGCTTAATCCATAAACTTTGTGCACAACAACTTCTAGCTGCAATGTATTCAGCTTCAGTAGTGGATAGTGTAACACATGCCTGTTTCTTATTATGCCAAGATATCAAACATGATCCTAACAGATGGCATGTTCCGCTAGTGCTCTTTTTGTCAATCTCGCATCCTGTAAAATCAGAATCAAAATAACCTACTAGATTAAGATATACTTCACTTGGATACCATAGCCCAACATTTGTGGTTCCTTGCAAGTATTTTAGAATTCTCTTTGCTGCAATGAAGTGTGATTTCTTAGGATTGGCTTGAAATTTGGCACAAAGACAAACACTAAACATAATATCTGGTCTGCTTGTAGTAAGATAAAGCAATGATCCGATTAAACCTATGTACTTAGTTTGATCCGCACTTGTTCCTTTCTCATCTAAATCCAAGTAACAACTAGTAGCCATAGGTGTCGAAATCTCTTTACAATTCTCCATGTCGAACTTCTTTAATAACTCTTTGCAATACTTGGTTTGACTAAGGAATGTTTCATGATTAAATTGTTTGATCTACAGTCCAAGAAAATAGTTAAGTTCTCCCATCATCGACATCTCAAATTCTCCCTGCATAGCTGTAACTAACTACTCACTTAAATTCTTTTTAGTATATACAAATGTAATATCATCAACATATACTTGAACCAAAATAATATCATTGCATGTTTTCTTAATAAACAAATTCTAATCTATTTTGCCTCTCTCATATTCATGAGATAGCAAAAAGTTACTCAACCTCTCATACCACTGTCGTGGTACTTGCTTCAAACCACATAAAGCTTTCTTGAGTTTAAAGACATGATCTGGATGTTTATGATCTTCAAATCCAGGAGGTTGACTTACATAGACTTCATCAATATAACCATTAAGGAAAGCACTCTTGAGATCCATTTGGTGTAATTTGAATCCATTTAAGAGCAGTCTCACAGTTTCAAGTCTGGCTACTGATGCATAAGTTTCCCCATAATCAATTCCTTCTTCCTGATTGTATCCCTTAGCAACCAGTCTAGCTTTGTTTCTAACAATGATATACCTTGTTCATCTAACTTGTTTTTGAACACCCACTTAGTATCAATGACATTCATCTTATCAGTTCTGGGAACAAGTGTCCAGACTTCACTCCTAGCAAACTGATTCAGTTCTTCATGCATAGCATTTATCCAGTTGTTGTCTTCAAGTGTATCAGCTACAGTCTTTGGTTCTACTTGTGAAACAAATTCCATATGCTCACAGAATTGATTCAATGAACTTCTAGTTAATACTCCTCTCTGAACCTGACCAATGACATTATCTAATGACAAATTCTTGGGCACTCTCCATTCTCTTGGCAGTCCATAATTAATTGCATCGTATCAACTGTAGTTTCAACAGACTAATTTTTTGGTTCAGTTGATTGAATTTCTTGTGGTTTACTGATTTCTTTTGTCTTATTTTCCAAACCAGTATCAACTTGTTGAATGTTTGGAAATTCATCATCGCACCTGTCTTAGAATTTTCCTCCATATTCTGGTTAGTTTCATCAAATGCAATATGTATGGATTCTTCAACTAACATGATTCTTTTATTATATGCTCTATATGCATGACCATGAAATGAATAACCAAGGAAAATACCCTCATCAGCTTTTGAATCAAATTTGCCCAAGTTATCCTTATCATTATTCAAAATAAAACACTTACAGGCAAATACTTTTAGATGAGATACATTGGGCTTTCTTCCTTTAAATAGCTCATAGGGGGTCTTCTTCAATATTAGCCTGATGAGCACCGACTCAGCACATAACAAGTTGTGCTCACTACATCTGCCCAGAAATACTTTGGCAATTCAGTTTCATTAAACATTGTTCTAACAAGCTCCTCTAAGTATCGATTCTTCCTTTCTACAACTCCATTCTGTTGTGGAGTTCTTAGTGCTGAAAAGTTGTGTTTGATTCCCAATTTGTTGCAGAATCTGTCAAACTTCTCATTCTGAAACTCTCCCCATGGTCCGATTTAATGGAAGAAATACTACAATCTTTCTCATTCTGAATAACTTTGACAAATCTTTTAAAAGCATGATAAGTTTCATCCTTCTATGCCACAGCCAAGATTCACCATTCCTAGTGAGCAGGCAATTCATGCTAGATGTTATGTAAGAAACATTAAGCATGTATACATTATTTATCCTTTTACCTACTAGGACAGTTTCACTAGATTTTGAATCTTCTATGAGGCAAAAATTAAGCTCAAAAGTGATCTTGTACCCCTTGTCACATTGTTGACTGATGCTGAGCAAACTATGCTTTAATCCATCCACTAAGAGTACATCTTTGATGATCACTTTGTCATTTACTCCAACGTCACCAACTCCAAGAATCCTACCACGATTTTTATCTCCATAGGTGACATAGCTAGCAGGTTTCAGTTTCAAATTAGTTAACTGGGAAGCATCAGCAGTCACGTGTTTGGATCATCTATTGTCCAAGTACCACAGTAATTTACTGGATGCCAAACAGACTTGTAAAACAGATTAAGTTTGAGGCATTGGTACCTTGTTAAATTTGGGTCCAGAATTGTTAGTGATGCTTTTAGGCACCCACCTAACCAGCCCCTTAGGCACATCAAATTTTCTAGTTCTACAATTTCTCACAGAATGGCCTTTATTCTGTAGATTCCTTGGCAGTCTCCACCCCCTAGGCAGTTCGAAACTTATTTTCTCTGTACCAGCTCCAGATTCAATTGATTGAATTCCCAATTCAATTGATTGATTTTCCTGCAACTGAGCAACTTTTACTAGTTTATTCTGCAGTTCCATATCAACTTTTTTCTAGTTGGAACTTCATCATCTGTACCTGTGTTAGCATTTTCCTGCATATTCTGATTAGTCTAATCAAATGCAATGTGCATGGATTTCTCAACTGGCATGATTCTCCTGTTATATGCTCTATATGCATAACCATGTAATGAATAGCCAAGGAAGATACTTTCATCAACTTTTGAGTCAAATTTGCCCAAGTTATCCTTACCATTGTTCAATACAAAACATTTGCATCCAAAAACCTTTAATTGAGAGATATTGGGTTTTCTACCTTTAAACAGTTTATAGGGAGTCTTCTTTAAGATTAGTCTAATGAGCACGAACATAACAAGTTGTACTCGCTGCATCAACCTAGAAGTACTTTGGCAGATCTGTTTCATTCAAGAGAGTCCTTGTTAGTTCCTCCAAAGACCTATTCTTCCTCTCCACCACTCCATTCGTTGTGGAGCCGTTGGTGCTGAAAAATTGTGCTTGATCCCAAATTTACCATATAATTTGTCAAATCTCTCATTCTGGAACTCACCACCATGATCTGACTTAATGGCAGAAATGCAATAATTTCTCTCATTCTGGATAACTTTGGCAAGTCTTTAAAAGCATGATAAGCTTCATCCTTAATGGCAATGAAAAGAGTCCAAGTAAAATGAGAATAATTATCTACTACTACAAGACCATAATAATTACCTCCTAGGCTCATAGTTCTAGAAGGACTAAACAGATCAATATGAAGCAACTCAAGAGGTCTGGATGTAGAACCACATTTATCTGTTTAAAAGAGCTCTTGGTCTGTTTAATCTTTTGACATGCTTCACATAATCTATCCCTTTCAAACTTGAGTTTAGGTAAGTTAATTACCAACTTTTTAAATACAAGCATATTCAAATGATACATGAGCTAAATGTCTATATAAATTGAACAAGTTGGGTTGATAGCAAAGTACAATCAATAAAGCTTATTTGTCTTAAATATAGATTATCAAGATACAAACATGTGGTAGTATTAGTTAGATTAAATTCCTTCATCAAATATTTGCTAATCTTAATCGCATCTAATTGAGTCACGAACTTATAGTTATTTTAAAATTATTTTTTAATTAATTGTACAAAAAGAGTATTCTAGCCACTTTGGACAGCTTGTGAAAAAATAGCTTGATTGAGTGAATCTATAAAAGGTTAGAAGTATAAAAAAAATGTTAAAATAAATACTGAATTCAGGAGGTGGGAATGTAAGAAAGCAGGATCAGAGGGGCATTAAGATATTATTTAGTTTTTTATTAAATTTTATACCGATAATTTAAAAATTCTGAAGGACTAATTCAAGATAAGTTTCGATATTCAACTTAAAAAAGTTAAAAGTTATAGAATAGTTCTAAAATAAGGACTTTAACTTAAAGTTTATTTCTATTTAAAGAATTTTTATGGAATATCATAATTGATTTGTTGTAAGTTGTAATGTTATATTAATTTTAATATATTTTTAAATTTATTTCATCAATAAAAAATAAAAATTATATTTTATAGTGGTTGATGTTTTTAAGAAACAATTTTTTTTTATAATTAAAATGTTAAATTTTATATTATTTGAACATACTTGTAAGATTCATATTTAAAATTATGACCTTGAATAGTCCTTAACTATATAAAGGAAAATATAATGTTTTATGCTTTGCATTAACGCCTTGTTTGTTTTAAAAAAACCTTTAATTGAAAAGCATATTAATGTTTACTACAAAAAGATTATTCCTTCTGAAATTAAAGCGAGTGTGATTTTTCAATATTTAGATAAAAATGAATGATCCAGATAAAGGTGAGGAACCATCATTATTGAGAAGCGCGGGACATGAAAGAGGCTTTATCGCTTTGAGACAACCATTGTGATAAACACATTGTCGACCTTCAGCTTCCTAGTCCGCGTTTGCAATTTCACCTAACTATTTTCCTTTCAAAGCGGTAGAAACACCAAACCAACAAAAAAAATATAACCCATCAACATCATAATGAGCTGAAAATTTAGGATAAGTCAAGGATTCAAAATCTCAACCATTCTAATATTTCAAATTCCTAAACATACAAATTCAACTTCATAATATTTCACACAATTTCAACACATTCAAACAAAAAATAATTGAATAAATACAAATAATTATCTTTCTTAAGTTCTTCTAAGGTAGAGTATCATGTGTTAGTTGCTTCTACCTATGAAATCTAATGGATCTCTTACCTTTTTCAGGATCTCCATGTCTCATACCTTCAACCAACCTTTTATAATGTGACAATTAATATGCTATTCAAGTTCAAAACAACCAAGTTTTTCATTAGCGAAATAAACACATCAAGATTGATTGCCATGTTGTTTGAGAGACAATCAACAATGGATTACTCAAGCTACTACCTTCTTGGAGGCTTATTTCAATTGTGGACATCCACTTATCTTTAAGGTCTTTGAGACCCAAAATCCTATACTACTTAACCCAAAATCTTATTCTACTTGACCCAAAATACAAGGTTGAAAATAATTCTACAATGTTTTATACAATTTTCAAAAATAGAGGTCTTATTCTTGAAGTTCAAAAATCTCTACAATGATCTTCTTCAATATTAAAACTTGAACTTAAGCCTAAAAATTTGTTTGGAGACCAAAAAAAATCTATATAGAGTCGAACTCTTGTTAAGCTCCTGATCAAGCCTGTAGCTTTATGACTTCTTTATTCTCATATACAATCTTAGAGATGGTCCTCCATCAAACCCTCCCTCTTGAAAATATCTATCCTCAAATATTGTATGAAACTTATTGAATGCATACTTTATTTATCTTTATTAATTTCAGCTAAGATCAAACATCATCCTGTAAAAACAATTAAACAGTAAATTCGATATTATACATACAAAAATTATAAAAGTAAAATGTAAGAAAACACCTTTCTTCCAAGGTTACTATAAACCTTACCTGTTGAGAAGAAATAGTTAACCCAAGGAGTACACCTATTTTTCTTTTATGTTTTTTTTTCCACCTTATGAGTTTGCTTAATCTTTTGATCGTTATGATTTATAACAAGCAACCCCTCACCAAGTTTTTCTGTGGAAAATGAATTTTTCTCATTGCCTGATTTAACTCTAGACAAATATTTTTCTTCAAGTACCTTCTTACAAGTTTAATTTATAGAGAAGATTTTGTAAATGCCTAGCTCAGCTCTAGACAAAAAATGATTTTTTGTAAAATTTTGAGAATAAAAATTACAATCATGGTTGAAATGAAAAATAGAGTTCAAGGTAACACAATCTTTAAGGAGATGTTTTCATATTCTCTTCTTTTTTTCTGGATTTTTCTTCTATCTCTTTCCTTTCTTTCTCCCTTTTTTCAATCTTCTCATTCTTCCTTTTCTTTTTCTTCTTTCTTTCGAATAAGAGTTTGCATTTTTTTCCTTAAACTCATTTCCTCTTCTTACAAATTCTTTCTCTTCATTTAGAAATTTTCTTCATTGTTTGATAAACTATTTCATTTCTTCTCTAGTCCTTTTATTTTTCTCATATGAAGGTAGAACAAATTTTCTTCTTATACATGCCTTTAACTCATTCCAATTCAATATTTTTAATTTTATTCCAATTGTAACATCATATTGTCTTTGTTTCCACTAAGACCTGACATCTTATTGAAAAGTTAAAGTAACCATGGAGTATCTTCTATATTCATCTATTTGGTGGTATTCAAGAAGTTTTTCAACCTTCAACTCCCATTCTAAATATTCCTCAACATTTTTATTTCCATATAAAGAAGGAAGATTTGCCTTAGCTTTGTATAATGAAAATGACTTCTCGTCTTATGATGATGTCTAGGGGATCGTTCATAGGAATTATTATAGCAAGGATTACTACACACCCCTTATTCTCTTTGGGGATGAGGCTCCATATGATGCTCTCTTTTCCTATTTGAGCCTTCTTCATGTCTACCCTTTTATTTTCTTTTCTATGTCATTATTTGCTCAAACATTCCCCTGATATCTTCAATATCTTTTCTTTTTTTTTTTTTTTCCATTTTCTTACACTAAGAAATCTTTTTTTTTTTTTTTTTCAATTCTTCCCTCAACTTTTCTCCTTCATTATTCT
>Ga0099825_1003151_pt1 | contig 22020 bp, 14 predicted proteins | sample SiratroredBW_FD_76838 | JGI IMG/M metagenome (GOLD analysis project Ga0099825, IMG submission 76838) | Root nodule microbial communities of legume samples collected from California, USA - Siratro red BW | ecosystem: Host-associated > Plants > Roots > Nodule | place: USA: California | collected... | reverse complement strand
TTAAATTATTATAAAAAAATAAGACAAATAAAGTGAAAAACTTACAAACTAAATTAGCAAGATATTTTCAAAAAAGTTGATAGCCGTTTAATCTTTTTTTTTTTTTTTTTTTAGTTTTTTTTTTATTTTTTTTTTTTTTTTTTTTTTTTTAAAAAAAATTCTTAAAGGAAATTTGGAAAAGGAACAAAGAAAAAAAAAAACTGATAATGATATATTAAATAGCATTACAAGATGGAATGATTAACAAATTCAAAATATAACTAAAATGAAAAAAAAAAAAAGATTAAACGGCTATCAACTTTGTTGAAAATATCTTGCTAATTTAGTTTGTAAGTTTTTCACTTTATTTGTCTTATTTTTTTATAATAATTTAAGTATATTTTTTTTCTTATCTTTTCAATACACTTTTTAAGAGTAAAACTATGATGAAATTTTTAGTTTGAAAATAGATGATAACTAAGATTATATCGACAGATTTGATGTTAACTAATTATAATATTAACGTCATTTATACGGAAAGTAAATTCAAATATAAATTTTTGTTTCATTTAAACTTCGATGGGTGAATTTATTCTAGAGCACTTACTAATCTTAAAGCCAATACCAATTTAATTCTCTAATATGCCTTTTAAAAAAAACTATAATGGAGTTTTAAGTTTCAAATGAACAATATTTTAAATATCTAATGATATTATCATAACTTATTTAAATTATCAGTTCATTCGTTAATTTTTTCTTTTTTTTTTTTCAAATTTCTCAACCGACACTCATCCTCTTGTCCATTTCTTTCTTCCTCTTCCTTGTTCTTTATCTTCACATGCATTTCTTAGAGGGAATTTGGAAAAGGGATATAGGAGAAAATAAAATAAGAGAATGGTAATTATATATTTACTAGTACAAGATGAAATGCTTACAATAAAATTAGGATTGTGTGGTGGATTAATAGAGAAAAGTTGCATATAACAAATTCGAAACATAACTAAAATGAAAAAAAAAATGACATTTCAATTTGGTTTAACATATCTAAGCAGTTTGGTAATTATGTTTATAAGTCTTTCATTTTGTTTCTCTTATCTTCAATAGTTTTATATCACTTAAAATAGGTTGAAGATAATTAAAATACACATTCCTCACTTAATTTTACAAAATGTCTTTTAAAGATAAACTTATGATGGAGTTCTTGGCTTCAAAGTGAACAATGTTTTTGATACAATAATTGACTTTAGTGATGTTATCTTAACAATTTGAAGTTGGAACATTGTCATTGTTTATAGAAATAAAAAATGACTTTAAAGATGAATTTTTGTTTCTCTTAGATCTTGACTGGAAGACTTATTTTGATAAGTTCAATAGCTTCACTTTGTTTTGCAATAGAGGCCTAGGTCACTTTAACCCTCTAACGTGCCCTTTTAGAAACAAATTTTTAATAAAGCTCCAAGTTTCAAAGTGGATAATATCTTAAATACCTAATGATATTACTATAATTGATTTGAATTATTATCGGTCCACTTATCAATATTTTTTACTTCTCTTTTCTTTCAAAATTCTCAACTAGTACCTATATACTTTTTAGATTTTTTTTATCTTCTCTCTTTTTCCTTGTCTTCATTTACATTTCTTAGATGAAATTTGAGAAAAGGACATGGGAAAATAGAATAAAAGAATGATAATGATATGTTGAATACTAATACATGGGAAAAGAGAATAAAAGAATGATAATGATATGTTGAATACTAATACATGATTAAATGCTTATTAATGTAACTGGGTGATAAATTAATAAAGAAAAGTTGTATATAAAAAAATTAAAAGATAATTAAAATGAAAAAAATAAATAAATGGCTTTTTCAATTTTGTTGAAAATATTCCAGCAGTTTGTCAATTCCATTTATAAGTCTTTGACTTTCGTTGTCTTATCTTTAATAATCTTATATGCTTAGGATAGGTTAAAGGTAATTTAAATATACTTTCCTTTCTTAACTCTCTAAAAGTCTTTTAAGGATAAACTCATGATAGATCTCTTATCATCAAAGTGAACAATACTTTGGATACAATGACTAAACTTAAACGTTGTTATAAATTTGAAGTTAGAACATTGACGTCATTTGTAAGAATAAAAAAGTGACTAAAGATGGATATTATCTCACCTGAGGACTTATTAACATGACTATGTGGTAGATTAATAGAGAAAAGTTGCATATAAAAAAAATTAAAACATAAATAAAATGAAAAAAAAAAGATTTAAATGGCTTTTCAATTTTGCTCAAAATTTCTCAATAGTTTGGCAATTCCATTTATAATTCTTTGACTTTGTTACTCCTATCTTCAATCGTCTTATATCGCTTATAATATATCAAAGCTAATTTAAATATATTTTTCTTCTTTAACTCTCCAAGATTCCTTTTAAGAATAAACTCATGATGGAGCTCATGATGGAGCTCTGCTTCAAAAAGTGAACAATACTTTGGATACAATGATTGATCCTAACGATGTTTATCTTAATGAATTTGAGTTTAAAACATTGTCATTTGTAGGGATAGAAAAGTAACTTCAAAGCTTAGACTTTTATTGGATGACTTATTCTAATATGTTCCATAATCTCACATTACTTAGTCATCAAGGCTTAGGTCACTTTAACATTTTTAAGGTGCTTTCTAAAAATAAAATTATAATGGAGCTCCAAGTTCCAAAGGAAAGAATACCTCAAATAGTTAATGATACTATCAGAACTGATTTGAATCATCATCAGTTCACTCGTGAACATTTTTTTTTTCTCTTTTTCTTTCAAAATTTCTAAACCAATACCTATCCTTTTATTAAATTTATTTTTTTTCTCTCTCTTTGTCTTCATAGGCATTCTTAGAAGGATTTTTGGGAAAGGACATGAGGGAAAAGAAAATAAGAGAATGATAATGATATATCAAATACACAAGATGAAATGCTTATTAACATGATTGTGTGGTAGATTAGTAGAGAAAAATTACATATAAAATATTTAAAACATAAATGAAATGAAAAAAAAATGGCTTTTCAACTTTGTTGAAGATATCTCAGCAGTTTAGCAATTCTATTTTTAAGTTTCTTATTTTGTTTATTCTATCTTCAATAGTCTTACAACACTCAGGATAGGTCAAAAGTAATTTAAATACATCTTCCTCCTTTGACTCTTTCTTTTAAAGATAAAATCATGATGGAACTCTCATTTTCAAAATGGATAATATATCAGATGTAATAATTGACCTTAATGATATTATCTCAATAGAGATTGAAACGTTGACATTGTTTGTAGGAATAGAAAAATAACTTCAAAAAATAAATCTTTGTTTTCCTAATACCTCATTTAGAAGACTTATTCTTCACATCGTTTAAGAATCTAGGCTAAAATCACTTTAACCTTCTAATACGTTTTTTAAAAATAAAACTATAACAAAATTTTAAATTTCATGATAAAGAATATATCGAATATCCAATAATATTATTATAACTCATTTTAATTATCAATTTACTCGTTAACATTATCCTATTATTTTAAAATTTTTCAAGAAGTGTTTATTCTTTTATTAGATTTCTTTCATCCCCTCTCTTATTCATTGTTTTTATAAGGCATTCGAGGGAGTTTGAGGAAGGGATATAAAAAAAAAGAAAAGAAAATAATAATAATAATATTGTATTATTTGGACAATGAAATTTAAAAAAAGAAGTTATTCCGGTAAACACAAATTATATTCTTTATTGTCTCTAAAGAGACAAACAATGAAGGAGCAATTCAAATGATAGGAGATATTAGAGGACACACAACTCTTCCTACACCTATAAAATCGAAGATAATTTGTCTTAACTTTTTATTTTAAATGTCTAATATTTAAATTATTTCATGTAAAAATGTAAATTATATTAAGAAAAACAGTATAACAAAAAAAATGTAAATTTAAAGTTAATTCACTTTAATTCTTAATTTTTGTATGATTTTCTTTTGACTCCTCTGTTCTCCAGAATTTAAATTAGCTCTTCACTTGGACTTTCAACGGTGGCGGTGGAAGAGATAATAATAAAATGGGTTAAGAGATATATTACACTAAAAACAAAAACAGACACCATAGCCACCATGCTAAGTCCCATGCAAATATAATCGACAAGAGCCAATTGCAAATTAGAAAAATTCATATTTAATTATTAAACGAAAAAAATAGAATTACTTTTAGGAGAATTGACATTTTATACACACAAAAAAAAACGAAAATTTCCATTCAAATAAAAAAATCTCTGAAATTGGAGATTCAATTTGCTTGTGTGGTGTGGGCACAAGTAATGTGTCGAGCATTCACGCGTTCTGATTGGCTGAGCCATTTGTTTTCATTTTTCTGGAGACCCGTTCCGTTCTCCATTATTATCAATTTTTATCACTGTCACTTCTTTCAGCTCAAAAAAAAGAAAAAAAAATAAAAAATCTTGGTCCTCCTCATCCATAACACTACACCAATCACACGCAACGTGTCTCTAAACCAAACACCGTGCGCATCGCGCACCCCCTCCCATTTCCATTTATCATTCTCACCATTTCCTTCAACTACTTCACTCCGCAACCGCCACCACAACCTTCACTGTTCATCGTTTTGATAATTTTTGAATTCTTGAGAACAATCACTTCTTGTGTATTTGATTCCTCTTATTTTAGGTTTAGACTTTTCGCTCGTTGATTCGCTTTGTCTCGATTGCATTTACGAGTTCAAGTGAAACCAAAAGTTTGTGAGTTTTGTTGAAGTAGAATCTGGTCTTTAAGAATCTGTTCCTTTTGTTTTGAGATAAGATAGTTAGATTCAGATTCAGTCATTGATGCTTTGATTCTGTTGAGTGGATTTACATTAGAGTTGTGATTGGGAGTGAAATGGAAAGTTAGAGAGTTTTGTTGAGGAAGAAGATGTCTGTGGAGAGGTCGTTTGAGGCATGGGAAGAGGTGCAGCGTCACGGGCAGGACTTGGCTGACCGGCTTGCCCAGGGTTTCAGCGGATTGATTCATACGCATATGAATCCTCCGCCGTTCGTGTGGCCTCACTCTTCGCAATCGAAGCTCTTCGATCTGGAGTTTCCGTCGCAGAGCTTCGGGAAGAGGGATTTCGCTTTGGCGACTCAGGAGTACGGGATCAATGGCGTGTCGGCTATTTTCGACATCGGGAGCAGGATCGGGCAGGCTGGGGCGGACTTTGGGGCCAGCTTGAATGGCTTGGTTCAGCAGTTTTTCCGGTCGTTGCCGGTGCCGGTGCCGTTCAAGCACGAGGAGAGTTCGGTGAGAGTGGAGGGTGGGAATAAGGGATGGCAGAGAGGAGGAGTTGGGGTTGCTGTGCCGGAGGATTTGGGGTTGGGGTCGCTTAGTCAGAGGTTGAAGAATCATGGGTTTGCTGAGAGTTTCAGTGGTGGTGGCGGTGGAAGCGCCGAGGAAGAGGGTGGTGGTGGGTTTAACATTGGCTCTATTGGTGCTCTGGGCAGGCGTCAGGTAAAAGCCCTTGGTTTTGGAGTAAATGTTTGTTTTTTTGTTTATTTGCAGATTGATTTTTTGGATGTGGAAGTGGTAAACTGTTGCTGTTTGATTGCTTGTTTATTGATGGAGTGATAAATAGTTGTTAGTGTAATGGATGGGGAGCTTTTATGACTATAGTAGAGCTTATGAAGTAGTTGTTTGCTATGGTTTACTGTGCAATTTTGGTGTTAATGCGCAGAAGAAACAGATTTTATTTCTAAAATCTTATTTTGTTTGAGATCAAGTGGTTATTCTGATTAGATTGTACCTTTGATGGCGAAATTTTAGTGTTAAATGTCATTGTGAGGAGGGTCTGTCCTTGGTCTTTGTTGTGTTTTTGTTTATGTGTATGCAAGAGGTGGCCTGGGGAACCTATTGAGCCCCTATCAGAGTCGCAGTGAATTGTTAATCATCATGAATTTGAATTGGAGTTGTTTTCTGTTCATTGCTTCTACGGTTTTCCTTTTGGGATTCATGATCGAGATGTGCACTGGCATCTTGGATCTTAGTATAGCTGCACCAGTCATGTTTTAGATAACGGAAAAACAAAGTTGAGCAAATGGTTTCTTTATCATCTGTAAAATCTGTACTTGGAATTTTATTTTCTCTTCAATGCCCTCAACTTTTCCTGTGATACATGCGGCATAGAACTTGTAATTTTAATAATGAGTACTTGAACTTACTAGGTCAGAGTAAATTATTTGTTTATGGCATTGACCGCGTTAGCAATTGAGCGTAACAATTGTGTTATTGATCTTTGTTGATAAGTTATAATCTCTGGGGCAGAGACTTATATTGAATTCCTTCATGGTACAATTTAATATATTGTGAACTAGTTTTCAAGTTTTGATTGATTGTTTGGAAACATTTCTTATTTTTAACATTTATTTTGAAATTTATGTGAAAAATGTGCAAGCTCTGGAATCTGTATTTTATGTTGCTAAATTCTGTTTCATTTACTGGTTATATTTTGTCTTGTACAGGGAATCGTAAATTTTACATCAACTTATGATAGTAGAACTCAAGAAGTGGAAGGTTCTTTAGTTGCAAGGGGAGATTTATGGAGATTAGAGGCATCACATGGTGGTTCTGCTTCTGGAAATGAGAATTCATCTCTTTTCTTAGTTCAGCTTGGACCACTCCTCTTTATCCGTGATTCAACTCTCCTCTTGCCTGTTCATTTGTCAAAGCAGCACTTGCTGTGGTATGGCTATGATAGAAAGGTAAAGATAACATTCTTCTGGCTAATTGGACTTAGCTACAAAATTGTTAATATATAGGGAAGGGTAATAAAGCATGTCCGTAGCCATTGTGTTTTATCGTTGAAAGCAACTGTGTGGGCATTGTCTTGGACTCTAGTTAGAAAAAAGTATTTCATAGCCTGTCGTGATAAAAAATCTTCTTACTATATCTTTTGTCCTAATAAGCATGATACATAATACGATATGGTTATGATGGATTGGATACATACAAATTGGTTTTAGAAAATCAAGATATGGCACTGTCAAGATACAGTATATGTTACTATGGGCAACAGGCATTTATAGAAATGCATGATATTTGTAAAGAGATTAGATATTCACATTAATAATTGATCATTAATATATAAACATATCAAGAGTTATTAGATGATGATCACAATTTATAATAAACATATATGTGACCGTAACAAGTAAGCACAGTTACATACGTCTCCTCCACCCATATATTATATATATTTTTCTAAGATGAAAATGTCACAAAAGTATACTATTTTCCTTTCCCAGTTAGAATCACCAGAATATGACAAAAACATCAGTAGCCTTATCCAAAAGAAGTTTGGCCCTATATAATTGCCTACTATTCACTACTGCATTTGGTTTTGGGTGTGTTGTTTTGAAGCGTGGTTTTTGTGCGTGTGTGGGGGGGCCGGGGGAGGTCTGGCTTGTTACACGGTAGAAGATTGAAAGGTTAAGGCAGAAAAATATTTAATAATAAAAATTGAGTAAGTGTCTATTGGGTACGAAGTTGTACCTTGAATTGCACGGCCATATCAAGTAATCTTTTACAAAAATAATCAATATTTTTGGATGCATATTGGGATGGATTGAATGTGTTATTGGTATCAGATGTGTTGGACAGTGATACTTTTTACCTTTTCTGAGTATGTGTGCTTCATTGGACCATATGGATTTGAGCGTTGAGCACTATTTGCTCATTGAGTTCCAAGCTATTGTAAAATATGCTGAAAATGATGCCCATGCTACTGTGGTTATTCATCTTGAACAGTATAATAATTCATGTACTCTTTTATGACAGTAGCAATTGATAATATAGTTTGTATGCATCGTTTTTCTTGTTCATATTACTCTCTCGTACTTGGTATATTTAGTTATTTTTTAGAGCTTTTTAGTCTACATCATCTCTGTTATATTGCTTGTGGATGTTCCATGTAGTGCTCCTCACCCAAATTTAGCTTTTTGTTAGCTTACATGGTCATTATTTTTGTTGTCAGAATGGAATGCATTCTTTATGTCCAGCAGTGTGGTCAAAGCACAGAAGGTGGCTGTTAATGTCCATGCTTTGCCTGAATCCTGTAGCTTGTGTAAGTTGATAGATTATGCTGTTGCGATGCCTTTAAAATTGTTTGTTCTATTTTATATTTATTTATACAGTGCCATGATGAATTTTATGATATTAGTCTACAACCAATTAAGTGCTTAGGTTGCTTTTCTTACCTGATTATTACAATATAGGACTATAATAATCCTATCCTAAGATGTAATTCTTCGCCCATCATACTCTTGTTTCATTGTTATTTAAGTTCATCACTGAACATTTGACTTGATAGAATTTTCTTGATTGTACCAATCTTTTATTCAAGAGCACAAAACATAAAAAGGGTTTTCAGCATAGTTTAATAATTTAGGGGTAATTAAAGAGCCTTTGCACAGAGAAAGATGTATAAATTTTAGTGTTCTATGACACTTGACACGTAACACTTTTGGAGGATTATGGCCTGATAACTAGATACGTTAATGTTTTCAAATTATGGTATTAGGGTTAAAAACTATTCATGCTGGATCATTTTTTAAAGTCAAAACTAGTTTAATGGATATACTATACAAAGGTGGTTACAAACTAATTGATTCCGATTGGATTTAAAACCTTAGTTATAAGTGGCCGTAGTAACCAACATTTAAAACTCCTTTTGAAGAAAGTGGGATGACTTCTATTTTAAGTATTATAATACAAAATAAATAAAGTTATATTGTACATGTAAATACTCAAAAACAAAAAAAATGTTAAAGAAACTAATGATAAATAATGTCTGTTAACATACCCAATCACCATCATTCTTCTAGGTTCAACAAGATCACAGTAATGAGGTCAAAAAATGAAAGATAGTGAAAATTAGTTGGAAAAAGAACATAAAACTAATGAAAGATGGTGACTGCTATTTGAAATATTATAATACAAAATAAATAAGTTATATTGTCCACGGAAATACTCAAAAACAAAAGAAAAAATGTTAAAGAAACCAATGATAAATAATATGCCACTGTTTACATACCAAATCACCATCATTCTTCTAGGTTTAACAAGATCACAGTAAAGTGGTCAAAAAATGAAAGATGGTGAAATTAGTTGGAAAAGAACATAAAACTCGGGAATATGAACTAGAAAGTATAAAGGAAGATAGATCAGAACACAAGTAAAACAATAATCTTGTAAAATGTGAAGGACGAATGGTCAAAAGACTAAAAAAGAAGGTAACTTTTTGTGGAATAGTCAAGGAAGAAGGGTTTTAAATCCTACCATGATTTTGATGCAAAAGAAGGCATTAGAAAATGGTGAGAGAAATCACAATTTTACCCAATGTAACTCAACTACATTTTTAGGGGTAAAAGTTGGTTTTTAAAGCTTATTTCATGGTAGTGCCACTAGAGCACGGAAAAAGCAGCTATTTGTCCGCTTTCTTTAAAATCTTTCTGCTATAAGCCACTAAAACTTGTTAGATTATTATAATTAAAACTCGAAAAAAGTATCAGCATTTCTTATCCAACCACCATTTCCTCTCTTTATTTCAAATTTCTTAAAATGTTTTGCCAATTTTTATCGAACAATATTTGATTACACTTGTTCTAAATCTAACATTGGACAAACTGCACAATGTCATTGAAATGCATTGAAGATTCATAGAGAAATTAGTACTCAACAATTCTGAATTTAATTTTTAGTTTGCTAAACTTCCAATTGAAGTTAGTCTGGAGCTTGGTGGACTAAAATGTATAGAAAATGTCTCATAATCTCATTATTGTAGATGATCTCAAAATCTGATTTTCATGTTAGAAATTAGTTGACTATTTTAGATGATCTTAGGAGTGGTTTCCTATCGATATATTTTCATTATGCTGAATGATTTGTTTCCATATCTATTGGAATTAGGGTTTAATATTTGTAGAACTGGAGTTAGTGTTCTGTATTTTGGAATTCATTATTGCAAACCTCATATCAGTATTATATTCTACTATTTATGTTTTGTATTGTTTAATATTCCTTAATGTATTATATTAAAAATAAAAAAATATATTATTTAAATATTACCAGTTTAACTATGGTTAAACCACTAAACCTTACCCCACTGCTTTCACACCAATTGAATTTGGTCTGGCTTTAACAAATCTTTTTTCCATGTCTTTTCTCTTTTTGCCTCACCACACCATCTGCTAATCTCATCCCCTATTGCTTATTTTCACCACTATACCGTTGCAATTGGCTTCATTAGGCTGTTTCATTTGTGTTTCCTCTGTTTGGTTTGACATGCTTGTACTGGTTCTTGGCATTCTGTCCGATGATTATGTCTGAGCTGTCATTGTTTCAGTTGTTACTTGGTTCCTTTTAATGCTACGTGGCATAAAATACTGAATTTGACATTTAGGTAAAATATAACTTACTCTTACGTGAGCTCTTGGCATAACTCAGTAAGAAACTAAGATTAATGTTTGTCTACTCTTTAATCACCCTGAAATAACTTTCCTGTCTTAATTATTTTTCTCCCTCTCTCTGCACACAGTCATTCGTCGATCTTCAATTTCCTAATGGGCAACTAACCTACGTATCTGGTGAGGGTCTAAGTACCAGTGCTTTCCTCCCTGTTTGCGGAGGTCTTCTTCAAGCTCAGGGTCAATATCCCGGGGAAATGAGATTCAGCTTTTCATGCAAGGTTAGAATTCAAGGTTAATGAAGGCTCAGATTAAATGGTTTTGAATTTCACAATGTTAGCCTGAACTGATTTCCTTGTGCAATGGATTTAATATTGGCTACTCTTCAAATTTTTTAGAACAAGTGGGGAACAAGAATCACACCAATGGTACAATGGCCTGACAAATCATTTTCTTTGGGTCTTGCTCAAGCCTTGGCCTGGAAGCGATCTGGTCTCATGGTGAGACCATCCATTCAATTCAGGTAAGATGTTACATTTGGGGCGAGGTGGAAGGAACATGGTACACCGTGGTTATCATAGGTGTTGTTAAGGCATTTTCTTAAGGTTACCTAGTGGAGAAAATATTTGTGCTGCTTCGCTTAGTTGAAGTTATCTGTGGATGTGATGATTGCTTGCTTGTCTTCTTGCTTTGATATTTTAGAATTAATTTCTCCAATTTAGATAAAATTTTCTCCTCCAAGTGTGGATGATGTTTTTTTGCTACAAAATTCAAACGTTGTATTCAGGTAGTATGCAACAGTTTTGAAAGTATAGTTCATTAACTAAATAAATAAAATGTAGTGTAGTTTGATGGTTGCATCCATGTGAGGAAAAAAGGCTTTTGAAGTTGTCTTTATTTTAAGCCTGTTTGACCAAGAAATGGACTGTGTAATCTGCCATGCTCGATTCCATAATAAGATTTACTTTAGAATTGAGCAATTTGGTTATGGCATGTAACTTGTAGTCTCCTGAATACCAATGTGTTTTTTGTTGTATCCACTTTGCCTCTGTACCCAAAACCATTTGTTTCAAATATTCTGAGGACACATGGGCAGAAATTTTTAAAGAAGGGATCCTATGGTGAATGATATCTTCTTGAAAATTTGGTTTTTAATCTAGGGCAACGGGGTCATGCAATCCATCTACCTGATTTACTTGGTGGGCTTGGCCCACTTTGTTACATTTTTATCTTATAAATAATCACTAAGTGTGTTTTGGATTAGTTTGTTTATATTTCAAAATTATTTTTGATCAAAATCTCACTGAGAGAGCTTAAGCTCTTAAGAAAGAGCTGTTGGCAAATACAAATTCCGGGAAATAAAGCATGCATTAATTGTCTAAATGTCTCCAATGCATCTAATCTTTTGGGCACTTCATTATTGTCTCGGAAACTTCTATTTGCAATTTCTTTTATACACCCTAATCTTTTTTTATAATTGCTGTTTGGTCAGTTTGTGTCCTACACTTGGTGGAAGCAATCCAGGGTTGCGTGCGGAGCTCATTCATTCAGTTAAAGAGAAACTTAATCTAATTTGTGGATGTGCTTTCATGACTTATCCTTCTGCATTTGCTTCAGTATCTGTAAGTTGTTTCTGAATGAGGATCATTTTGAATGTTTCCTAATGTTGTAAAAACATGTTTATGATAGAATAAGGAGCTTCTGATATTTGATTATTGGATGCTTTATTACAATTGTAGATTTTTATTGGCACTAATTGTTGACTATTATTTCCAAAGTTCACTGTGAAACGATTTTGCATGTATCATAATCTAAATGGTTCGTCTCTCGTTATATTGTGTTATTCAGATTGGCAGATCAAAGTGGAATGGAAATGTGGGGAACTCGGGTCTTGTTCTAAGAGTTGATGTGCCTCTCTCCACCGTTGGGCGCCCTTCCTTCTCCATTCAACTAAATAGTGGCATTGAGTTTTGATAGCGTTCTAGTGTTTGGTACGATCTGTTTTATATTTTGCATGAAGTGTACATAGGTTTGATTCCTGGACAGTACTTGCAGGAAATCCCAAAAAACAATCCTAACAACAAAGCTTATAGTCTTATGTGAATAGAAAATCATGCCTTGGTTGGCAGTGTATTAGTTTGTCATTTTGTAGCCTGGTGTACTTACTATTTAGTTTCTAATTATTTTGCAGGCTTCAACTTCTAAAAGTTAGATTCCAATATTGTAGTATTCCTCATTGTTAATTTTTTTAGATCAGTATTGACATTCACATCCTAATGGTTGTTAATATTATTTACTAGGGAAGATTTTCCCTTTTGTAAAAAGAACTTAAACTTCTCCGTAAAGGGTCAATTAGATTTGTTCTAAGTTAAAATTAGAATCCAAATCACTATGTTTTTGGTTTTTTTGGTGTCATTAATATTTCTTTAAAATTGGACTGAAGCTGAATTAAACGATCTTGGTGAAGAACAAACCTGTTTTGGTTCAATCAGGTCGCAGGAAAAAATGTTCTTAATTCATCTTTCATTGGAAGTGGAGCATATAAAAATCCCAGAAGAGCTCCAGTCCTAGGAACCAAGAAGGCACCATGTGTAATATGAACAGGAAAAACAATTCAATCAAACTGATTTGATTTCTTTCTTCATGATGAGAATCCTTAGTACGTTGTTTCAATTTTCAATTTCAACGAATATCATTAGCATTGGTAGATTACACTTTGAAGTCAATTCTGGTATTTGAATAGATTTAAAATAAAATTAATTCAAAATTTTAAAATTCAAATATTTAATATATTAATGATTAAATAGCTTAAATATATTAATATAATTTTTTTGTAGTTAGATCAATTTCCTTATAAATACTTACAGAATAAGAAAAGTAAAGGGTAAAATGTGTTAAATTTCTCTCAGGTTAAAATCAGCCTCTACATTTAACTTCTGAACAAGTTTTCATTGAGTTTTTTTTTTTTTTTTTTTAAAAGTTTATTTTACTTTACGAAAGAAATTTAGTTACTTTTTTATTCTTGCAATTGAGGAAAAAAATTCATTCAAACTTATCCTTAACTAAACGTATGAAGGATCTTATAACATACAGTAATGCCTAATAATTTGATGTAAATCGTTGACAAACTTTAAGGCTGTGATCATATATCTCTAAGCCTTCTAATTCATCCATGTGTACTCAACAGTAATATCCATCTAAAACTACATTCGATTGTTATGTATGATATTCAACCTTTCTTGCTATCAAATGGAGGCATTTCAAGCCTAAGAAATCACTCAGCAGGGTCTTTGAAATTGAAATTGAATGCCATATTGACAAGACCAGGTAGGAAAAACCTTTAGCAAGCAACAAAGAAAAATCTTCTATAAACATTGAAACCTATGTTTGACTTCACATTTTTTGTACGTATGTTATCAGCCTAACTAGTTTTTGTTCATATCCTCAACAAAAGAATTTGAATTTAATGAGTTGACTGCCCCATCTTCGAAGCACTCGTCATTTGAACTTCTAACAAGTGGATCCCTAGAAGAATGATCGGTTCTACTTGCTAGAGATATGGTGGAATCAGCCCATGGTCCCCCCATTGACTTGCTTCTTTGCTCCATGCTATCTTGTGAGAAAGCAGAAGAGACACGAGTTTGGCTATCTTGTGATAGCAACTCAAAGGCTTTAAATCTCGCAGCATCTTCTGCATTGTCACTGTATTTGATTATTGGTGGTGGTTGAATTGGAGTTTTTCCCTCAAGCATGCTCACTACCGATGACATAGATGGTCTAAGAGTGGGAGAAGGATTGGTGCACAAGAGTGCTAACTGCAGCATTCTCATGGCCTCTTCTGAGGAGTACTTCGAACCAAGACTTGGATCCACCAAATCCAGAAGGTTTCCTTGCTCTTGGAGAACATAGGCCTTGAATGACATGCAACAAATAGCATTAGAAATTTCAACCAAATCATAAACTATGAAACAACAAAGTAAACCACAATATAACAAAAGAGAAACATAAGCTAATGTCTACATTTAAAGTGTAACTTACCCAATCCAAAAGATACACAAACTCCTCCTTTGGCCTGTAATTTGTGTTGCTCTTTCCACTAACAATCTCTAGAGCTACAACACCAAAGCTATAGACATCTGCTTTGTCAGTCAAGTAACCCCGCATAGCATACTCAGGAGCCATGTAACCACTGGTAAGAAACATTTAGTACCCTTGTGTCAGTGATTTCAAAAAACAATAAAATGACGAACAAAGTCTAGAATGCTTTGGCATAGTACTAACATTGTCCCAGCTATTCTTGTACTAATATGGGTATTCTCTTCTTCATCAAGTTTGGCTAAACCAAAGTCAGAGATCTTGGCATTCAGATGCTTATCAAGTAAGACATTGGTTGCTTTGATATCCCTGTGTACTATTTTCAACCTTGACTCCTCATGGAGATAAGTTAATCCCTTTGCAATCCCCACACAAATCTTCATTCTTCTGCGCCAGTCCAATTGCATCCTCTCATGTTCTTTACCTGGAAGAGAAAAGCTTTTTCAGTTGGATTTTAACTTGGTAGCCGCATACATACACAACCAAAGATGTTCATGAAAAAGCATTTACCAAAAAGTGCACGAGCAAGACTATTGTTCTCCATGTACTCATATACTAGAAGCAACTGGTGTCCTTCAATGCAACAGCCGTAAAGTTTCACAAGATTTGGATGCTGCAAAGCAGATATCATGCCTATTTCATTGATGAATTCGCGATTCCCTTGCTTTGATTTGGAGGAAAGCTGCTTAACAGCAATCACAGCACCGTCTGGCAGTACACCCTGTGAATAAACAATGTCTTTAGTACATGTTTTCATTTGTAACGTATTGGGGATAAATGCCTCCTTGTATTGAGATGATTGTAATGTATCCAAAGTTACCTTGTATACTGGTCCAAAGCCTCCTTCACCTATCTTATTTTCTGGATCAAAGTTATTAGTAGCAGCTTTAATCTGTCTTAAACTGAAATAACCTGTCTTCAAACCGAGAAGTTCTGCAACAAGGTAGATGTAGCAACTCAATGATAAGTATCAAGTAAAACGAGAGAAATTGGAGAATTGTTTTGATGAGAACCAAGTGTGCATTTTTTTCTGAACTTAAAATCACCATAATTTAGATACTTGCAGTAATTTTTTTGTTGTAATATAATCTGATATTAGTATCTAAAAAAGTATGTCTGTTACAATATTATAAGATTATAACAAATGCATATTCGTCATGAATCATGATTGACTTCAAACCAATCTGAACCTAGTATGAGCAAAAACCAAGTCATAAGGGCACCCACTTCCTTTGAACTTTTAATCTTACCTTGGTCTGTTTCCTCTTTCCCACATAGGAAACCCATCTTCCAAAGTGCAAGGAGTATCAATACGATGAACACACATATCCCAACCACAATTCCAGCAATTGCTCCAGTAGACAGCCCATGTGAAGGAACTTTGAAGTCTACATCAAAGTGGAAATGTTTACTTGACATGAAAAGACAAGGTATGTATTGATTTGATAGAGAGCAAACCATTGTTATCAAAGCTACTTACTTGGGGTCACAGTGATAGCAGATATAAGAGGTCCATATATACCTCTTACAGGAATAGCATTAGTCCCTTTCCCTGCCCAGGAGAAGTGGATTTCCAAGGTGTTGTGGGTAACATTCACATCAAACTCCCTAGTGATTCCCTTACCAACTCCACCAGCTTCTTTCACAATATTAAAATCTTTCAAATATTTAAAACCCTGTCAATGTACAGTAATGAAAATATCTACCTTAAGAACTCTAGCTTAATTGGAAAACCAGATAGAAAACAAGTATAATATGTTAAGAGTCACTAGAATGAGCTACTTGATGTGGTACTTAAGTCTTGAGACTCTCCCACCTAGAGGACTAGTCTTTTTGAGTTAGACTCCTCTTGTACTTAAGTCCTAACATAATATATGTAACAAATTGTTTGCTTCATAACTTACTTGGATTGAAACATCAAATACACGCTTTCCAAGGCTGGTAAATGCATCGTCATCAGAAAATGTTATCTCAGCAAAATGAAGTTTCACTTTATAATTGCCATTCAGCATACAAAGACCATAATAATTAAGATATAGTGGGGCCATGCGGGCTGTATGGTAGTATTCAGAGCCATTAATATTCAGATTAAACTGATTTTTGGCTACATAATCAGCCTTATCCCTTCCTAGATATACTCCAGTGCTGCTATATGCCCATTTTCCATCATCACTAAGAACATAGTTTGATATGCCACGTAGACTAAGGTCGGCCTCATATTCATTGCCCTCAAACTCTATTTCAGGTCCTCCACAGTTTATGAATAGTGAATGAGCTGCAGAGACACAGTGAAAGTGAATATTTACTAAGAAAAATGACTAAGCTTAATGAAAAGACAAGGATAGAAAACAAACAAGACAAAACTTGATCCCTAATACATTTTAGTTCGGATTTCAAAATGGAACTATCATAATTTCATCGACAAAACCATTGTAGTTTATGAAAACATGATTACTTTCCAAGTCTAGACACTTACAGCGGGGTTTTCCAGAACAAGGTTGGCCCATCTTCAAACAAGACAATCTACAAGATATATAGTTAGTTCAAGAGATGATTCAAAGCTGATATTGAATTAAAACTAGATCACAAGAAAGAACAAGAACATACGAAGTATTTGCTGTGGGAGTGAGGCTGGAAGCTAAGTTCCTGCTCAATAATAATAATACCATGCTTAGCATTGACATAGGTGAAATGCTTAAATAATTTCTAGACAAGAAGAAGCTTACACATCCAAGATCTGGCAATTATTTGAAAAACTCTCACTAAAATTGTTCAAAGATAAATCACTGAAAGAGAACATAAAGTGAGATTAAATTTCATGATTCAAAGAATTCTAATTCTAAAGACTAAGCATAAAATGAAATTAAGAGGGTGGTAAAAATTCAAGGAAATATGCTTACATGTTCTGTTTCAAGTTTTGTACCCAATCAGGAATTCGTCCACTTAGAGAATTGTTAGTTAGAAACCTGCATCCATCATGAACACGTCTCATTATATCAGACAGAGAAAATTCAATCAAGAAAAAGCAACAAACATTCTTGAGATCAAATTATTTGTAGGAACATCCACACATCCTTCAAGTTAATCTTCTTGCCGGAAAAGGAAAATATGCTCTTACAAGTAATTTATTTTTTCCATGTCCTGAAACGAATCTGGGATTGGACCAGTCAGCATGTTGGAGCTCAGATCTCTGAACGAAAAAAAAAAAGAAAAGAAGATAATTACCATGATGAAGAAATGTCACATGCCATAGCCAAATTGTAGCAGCACAATATGATGAGAGGTAATTTCAAGGTTCCAATAACTTTTAAACTTTTTCTCTTTTTTTGCTGGGCTTTTGAAATTGGAACACAATACTACAGATAATAATTTGCACATATGATGCATGATAAAATTTATATCCATATCCTTGTTATATATACTATCATTATACTGATATAACTAATTAACAAATCACAGTCACCTTAAAGGACATGTTCCATTTAAAATGATTTTGGTTCAATAGTTTAAGAAAACAACTTCTCTATCTACTACACAAACAGCTGAAGAGTGTCTACAAATAAGTCTTTGAAAAATATTTAGCAATGATTACCAAAGAAGCAAAGTGCTAATCACAAAATTAACTGGATTCAAATTATTTACTGGTCTTTATAAGAATAGACTCTTTAATCGAACAAGAATAAACCCTTTAAAGCAATTAGGAATAGAAAAGAAAATGGGGGAGAAAAGGTGCTACCTAAAAATGTATATAATTGTCAAAAAACTCAGACAGTTGGATTGAAGATAATAAAAGGATCACAGTATCACAGAGTGACTTCCAGATCCTTAATTGGGTATGATGGTTTCAACTTCTCTCATTACTCATTATGATTGCAACCTGAATTTTCTTCTTACACTCCCATCTTATTGAGGCCAAGCAAAAAAAGTATCAAGCAGACTCGTCTCTTTATACACACACATAGGTACTTGTGTTTTTGTATCTAAAACTTAATTGATAATAATGAGATTGGTAAACAGGTCTATAAAAAAAGATTAAAGCATATATAGCCAGTAAATAGTCAAGATGCAACTTACAGAGTTTTTAAATTTTGCATTTCTCCAATGTAACTAGGAATATGACCAGTGATTAAGCAATTTCTCAATTCTCTGAGTAACAGAAAAAACCAAACATTAAAATCCTGAATGAATTATACAGTTCTTCACGTAAGAGCAATGATGTTTTCAACTCACAGTCTTTGCAAGAGTTTCAAATTCCTCAGATTAGGAAATGTCATGGTTTGTCCCTTCAAATCAGATATTCTCCTGATATATAAATGTTTCATCAATGAAAAGAAAATGTTTCTCTACTGGATATGGCATTCCGTAGCCATTTTAAAATGTAGACAAAAAATGTAATAATTTGGAATATTCTAAAAAGGCGAAAGTACTAACAGTTCTGTCAAATAGATCAATTCAGATATGACAGAAGGAATTGGACCTTCCAAGGATGTTCCCTGCAAATCCCTTCAAAACCAAACTTTTCTCAGTAATACAATGCAAATATAGCATTAGTTGAATTTCAAGGGAGAAAAGGTCAGGATAAGCCAAAATTTAGACTCACAATCTGTCAAGTTTGGTCCAGTTCCCTATAAAACTGGGTATCTTCCCAGACAAAGTGCTCCCATCTATCCTACTGCAGAAAATGTAGAGTGGTTTCACAATTTAACAAGATAAAATAAAAACTTAAGAAGAAATTTTATCACATCATATCGTATCACTCACAACTGAGTGAGATTCTTTAGTTTTCCATATGCTTCTGGTATTGTCCCTGTGAAATTATTTGTAGAGAGAAGTCTGCATGTTCATACAGTTGAAATGAAAAAAGAAAAAGGAGTTAAGTATGTGTGGGCAAAGCAGTAGAAATTGTAGAATTACTGAAATAAAACAAATAATGATTGAATTTGCTTATGCATCAAATCAAAATTACTGAAATAAAACAAATAATCTCACAATTTCTGCAAGTTGCTCATTTTTCCAAGGCTTGGGGGAAGATGTCCTTCAAGTTGATTATCTTCCAAGTTCCTGTAAATATGCATTACAAATATATTCATTCCGCTTCCAATATTAATCAATATGACAACATATTTTTCTCAAACACTTACAGTTCTTGCAGACTATTCATATCACTAATTTCTGAAGGAATTGAACCAGTAAATCGGTTTCCCAGAAGTGACCTGAAGCATGGCAACTGTTAGAATGTAATTATTGATTAGCTATTACTTAATCATTAGCTGTTATAGATTCTAGGAAATTAGGATCATAGATCGTTGATTATTAGGTAAGAATTTATTTGTATTTGATTTTGTAAATTAGTATAAACATATACTTTGTGGTCTGCATTGGACACAACATTCAGATAACTCTTCCTTGTAGTAACAGTTGTACATTGAGGAATTGGATTAATGTGAACATGGCAAATCATGCAAACGACATTTCTAAGGAAACAAAGAAAATAATTTAGTTTTGTACACTATTACCCATATGCATGTTGCTATGTGTAGGAACATTGTTGACATTTGTGTTGGTTTTTTTCATTCATATTCAGAATGATTTATAACTGATTGACAGTGTAAAATTACAATGTATGAAACTTAAATTCAATAACAAAAGGAGATTAAATTTTATGTATGGCTAGTATAAATTTTTTTACTATCATCAACCAAACAGAAATCAATGCAAGATGACTGTTAAAAGCAATTATTGTAAAGGTCAATAAACATAACAACATACTGAATCACAGAGAAAAAGTAAAAGACATTTACTTTTACAGTACATATACTATCTACTAAAAGAGAAAACCACTCTAAAGGTTCTTCTTTACCTAATGAAGAACATGCTTCACACAAGGAGCAAGCAAGACAAAAAACAGAGGTAATGATGACTTACAGAACTACAACTGATGAGAGGCGTCCAAGGGCTTTTGGAATTGAGCCATTGAAATAATTCCGAGTGAGATCACTGTAAAAGTTTCAGTTAGTTTTTTCTGTGTAGATTTCTTTGCATTTGATGAAGTTAATAATGCTTCATTTTCACATGAAAGAACTAGAATGCATAGTACTAATGTTAAAATAAATAACACTTGCAATTCACCATTCATATTTGTACCATTTTTTTCAGTACTTCATTAATTGTTGGTGGTATTTAGTTTAACCAACTTCAAATTTTATTGCAGTTATTATGAATTTGGCTATCAACAAATGCTTAACTTAACATCCCACCTGACTAGGATACCCAAAACTATAGTATAGTAACTAACTCACTTGTGACTACAACAATTATGTACTTGATTAATTCGTATTTAATATTTTCTAACAGAGAGACAACATTTGTGAACATACAACTAGAAAAAAAGGAATAAAGAATATATAACCACTTACAGTATTTTCAATCGAGTTAGATTTCCAAATTCATTGGGTAAAGGTCCAGATATATTGATACCCTTGAGTGCACTGTCACAGCCAATATGTTCAATTAGAATTCTCAAATAAATATTCTACGTACTTTTATAAGCATGAATGAATGTAAAGTAACCAAAGGTGTTTAGGTTTCTAAATAACACACTAAATTAGTCTCTAACTTTTGATTACTTACCTATTTAGTTCTTAAAATTAGAATGAAGAAAATAAGTACAATAGGCAGTGAGATTTGAACTTAAAACTAGAAACAAATAAATTACCTAAACCCTCCACCACTAGGTCAACAATAATAGATTCTCTGAAATTAGGAATGATAAATTGATTTGGTCCTTGAAATTGCATCACCAGTCAAGTTGGTTTCTAACCTTTCAGTATCAGTCAATTTGGTATTAATATCAGGAACCAATTTGACTAATACACTTCAAAATTAAATTAACAAATAGTTGACCAAAATATCAAACCCTGATGGGAGGACTGAAATGATCAAATTCTACCATTTCAAATGATCAGTACTTGTTATTCCAAGGACTAAATTAGTGCATTACTTTTTAAAATACAGCATAATTATTTTTATGTATCCAGAAAAGTCAAATCCTTTATTTAATAGAGGTCATCAATAATCTTTCTTTAGTGTTCTCAAATTCACACCGTTGTCTATTGGTGTAAATAACCAATTGTCTTAAGTTGCACAAAGTTAAACTGTATGATAAAAAAAGCCTTACATGGATGTTACATGGCAAGTAGTGCCATTGTTGAAATAACAATCGCAAGTGACATTCCTTATGACTAGATCCACATCCCTTGAAATCTTCCTGTTATCAAACCCTCTATCCCCTTTGCAGGAACGTTGTGTAACTTTCCAATTCAAGTTCTCTACCTTGTCTGATATTGCTTGGAGTATTTTAACTGCAAATATACAAAGCAAAAAAAAAAAAAAAAAAAAAAAAAAAAAAAATAAAATAAATAAAATTTTAAAAAAAATAAAAAAAAAAATAAAAAAAAAAAAAAAAAAATAATAAAAAAAAAATTA
>Ga0099825_1003149_pt1 | contig 22044 bp, 10 predicted proteins | sample SiratroredBW_FD_76838 | JGI IMG/M metagenome (GOLD analysis project Ga0099825, IMG submission 76838) | Root nodule microbial communities of legume samples collected from California, USA - Siratro red BW | ecosystem: Host-associated > Plants > Roots > Nodule | place: USA: California | collected... | reverse complement strand
TTTTTTTTTTTTTTTTTTTTTTGTTTTTTTAATATTTTTTTTTCTTTTTATAGTATATATGTTAGTTTTTTTATATATATATATATATATATATATATATATATATATATTAGGTTATTTCTTAACTATTAATATTATTTCTTATATTATGTTAATTAAAATGTTATTTAAAATTAATGTTAAATATAGTTTTTTTAGTGTAAACTAAGATTATTTTAAATTAATGTTAGTAGGGTTTTTTCAATGAATATCGATCAAAACATATGTTAGAGTTATGCCTCTACATCTCTTAAAAATTGTCTTCCTTCAAGAGTTGTTGATCTAGCATAAATCACAATGATAAGTATCAAACATAATTAAAAAGATGAAGTTATAGTCAATCTTCTTAATTTAAAGATTAGGGATCTTATTTAGTCGGTCTAAATTTGAGCAATCATGAGGATTCTATTATAATTATTTAAATTAGGATTTGGACCTAATAATAATTAAAGACAAAATTTCATTACCAATTTGGCCAAAGTTACCGAGGATAGATGAATAGAAGGCAAAAGAAAAAGTAAAATAAAGGAAATTAAAAAAACATTATTGTTTCTAAGATTATAGCATAAAGAAGGACCTATGATATATATACAAGGTAATAGTGTAAGGGGACAAACAATTCTAAATGTTTTGACTACTGTCCTAGGAAATCCCTCAAAGATTTTAGCTAGATCATAGGCTTAAACCACTTGGTTAAGGAAACACAAACCCTTCTTACTTTGAAAATAGTTATTTGAATGAGTATAGAAAAAATACGTATTACTTCTTCCAATTTGTAAGTGCTACATCTTTTAAAATATGTTTCGTTTCTGTTTAAAGGTCATTTTCAAATTTCAAGAAAATATAAATTTTTTGTTATATAATCTTTAAATAGTATTTATTGGGATGCAAAATTGAAAAAATTTAAAATAAAGAATATTATAAATATTTTATTAAATTAAAAAATATCCCATTAGGTGTACCGATTAATTATTTCTATTTACTTTTTTCGTATTATTCGATATTATTTTCGTTGAGTGTCAATTCCTGAAATATCAATGAAGTTATTGAAATATTTATATTTTTTAAATGTTTACATATTCCAGAATTTCATTTTCTGCTTATTAGAAATACATTCCAATTTTTGTTTTCAGAATTTATAAACACTAAAAATACATTCCATAATAGAGTTATTAATGTATTATGACATTCCGCAAATTAAATTCTAGAACATCCATCAACACCTAAAATTATATTTTGGTCTCTAAAATTTTATAAATATATTTCGAAAAAATTATGCGAAACTTATACCAACCTTCATTTCCACATAAATTAGTTTATAGAAAGAATACTGAAGAAAACGAACATATCAGAAAAGGGAATAGAGGGTATAAGTAAAAACGGAGGTGTGAAAAGCAAAATTCCTTTTAAACTCCGACGCCTCAAGCCCAACACAAATCCAATGCAAATAAAAAAATATATATTGCTAGTAAGTATTTTTAGAATATAAGTTAAATAATTTAAAAAACATATTAAACAAACATAAAAAATAAAGTTTTTATATAATCAAGATATACCGTTAAGACTTGTTGTCAATTGCAATTGTCAAAATCATTAGGTACACTCTATCATGATAAATTGTTGGACAAGAAAACTTATTTAACTTTATTATTTTCTAACACAAAACATTTCCATTAATTGGGGATATTTTCAACCAAATGATGATTACATCTCATAATACATCACTTGGAGGAGAAATTTTATTTCCATTAAGCATGTGGTGAGAAGAACTCTAAATATCTCTCAATCAAACATTCTTAAATTAATGTTTGAAAAATAAAAATCATTTGAAATTCTGAATTAAAGAGTTAATACTGTTCGGACTAATGGATAATAATCAAACTAGATAAATTATGATGATGGATGGTAAGTTAACCCATTGAACAATTCCCTGTTTTGAGTATGACTCTGTCGTTCTATTTAATTTAAGTTTGTATTATAAAAATATTTAATTTAAGTTTGTATTATAAAAAGTTAATAAACGCATCATGATATCATTATAATTCATTGCTTTAACTATGAAACTACTAGTTCAAATTGAGTTAGAGACATTTCTCATCTAATTAGCAACTTCAGACAAATTATGTTATTAGTTCTTAGTCTAATTAATCGGTCCAAGCTAATTTTTAAAACAGTGTAAAACAGTTTAATTAATCATAAATTCTGATTAAAAACATAAGACATTTTAGTAAGTGAAATAGTAAAAAAAAAATATCAAGAAAGAGATCAAATAATTTAAAGGGAATCTTGTCAATTATGGTGGGTGATTGGTGATTTTAATGCAATAAAAAGTTCTAATGAAAAGAGAGATAAGGAAACTAGTAATCAAGTAGCACTAGATAAATAAGTTCTAATAATTTTATTGATAGATGTGAACTACATGATTTATCATTCATTGGAAAGAGGTGCATATAATATAAACTTAATGATATTACTAAGAGTAGATTGGATAGAGTCTTAGTGGTGCATGAATGGTTGAGACATTGTCAAGGACTAAATAGTACATACTGAATAGGTAAGTTTCAAATCATTGTGCTTTGATCATTAGAATAGAAATATTGGTTAGGGACCTAAGCCATTTAGGACATTTAATGTGTGGTATCAGTAAGCCAGCTTTAGGAAATGAAAATAGTTAAAAAGAGTTGGGAGTCCTATCCTACTGTGAAAATAGATTGATATAATAAAGGACAAGTTTAAAAGACTAAAAAGATATATAAAACAACAAAATAAAAAGGTCTTCACTTGTAGGAAAGTCAAAAAATAACAATTCATTAAAGAAATAGTTGACATATACCAAAGGGATATGATAACAACCTTGAAGAGGAAACTCTCAATGAGCTTAAAGGTTTAGAAATAAATGGGGAATGATGTAAGGAGTCACTTTGGGTGAAAAGGAAAGTGAAAGAATACTTTGAAAACAAATTCTCAGCCGATCTTGACCCAGGGTTGAATTTAGAAGGTGCTAATTTCCGGTCAATCTCTGTAGTAAAGAGTGAACAATTGTGTAGAGATGTGTCAGAACAAGAAATACTTGAGGCTATTATTCAATGTGAAACAAAAATCCATGATCCTAATAATTATAATTTTCATTTTGTTAAGAGTAATCAGGAGATTATTAGGTGTGATGTGATAGAAGTAATTCAATGTTTCCAATATTCCAGATACATTCTTAGAGGATGTAATGCATCATTTTTTTACATTAGTGCCTAAGAAAGACAACCCCCTTAGTGGATTGTTTGTATAAAATTTTTTCAAGATTTTGACAGATATGATAAAGAGTATACTCCCTAGGCTAATAGTCAATCATCATTCTTAAGTGGACCAGACCTATTGAATAATATTTTGATTGCAAATAAAACTTTTGATGAGCTAAAGAATGGGAAGAAAAGAGGTGTCATAGTGAAAGTGGATTATGAAAAGACCTATGATTTTGTGAATTGGGATTTCCTTATAATATGATAGGTAGATTGAGCTTTAATAGTAAATGGATAAAATGATAAAAACATGTTTGGAACATTCTACAATATCAATGTTAGTGAATGGTAGTAAGAGGAATTCAAACCCGAGAGAGGCCATAGACAAGGTGACCCAACAACGTCATTCTTGTTTCTAATTGTTGCAGAGAAACTTGTGAAATTAGTAAGGGAAGTTAAGAGAAAAAAATCACTTGAGGGAGTGAAAACAAGTTAAAAAGAATGATACACTACTCTTTTGTGAGCCAAATTACCAAAGTATTTTGACAACAAAATATATCCTATGATGTTTTTTTGAACTGGTATCTAGCCTAAAGGTCAATTTCCAGAAGAATCAGCTTAGTACCACTGGTGTTGAGGAGGCTGTGTAATACCATTATTCTAGGACCTTGAATTGTAATCATATGTCTATACCATTTAATATCTTGGAATGATTATAGGGACCCAGAAGAGTATAATTTTTGAAATAGATTATTGACAATGTGGGAGTAAACTATCTAAATGGAAAGGTAGAGTGCTATAATTTGCAGGATGCATATGCTTGATAAGATGGGTGATTTCCTCTTGCCACTGTTTTACATCTCATTTTATATAAACCCTATGAAATAAAAATAATATAGACTATTTTCTTATGGGGCTCGGGTAGCAAGGGTTGGAAAATATCATAGGTGAAGTGGGGGAAAAGTATGCAAACCTAAGGAGGAAGGGGGTATGGGTATAAAAGATATAAACAAATTTAATATGACTATGTTAGCAAAGTGGAAATGGAGACTTGGTATGGAAACACATTGACTGTGGAGGGAGGTGTTAGGGTCTAAGTGTCCTAGTGGTAGAGAGATTTATGTTTATTATGTAGACATGACGCTTAATTAAATTTCCTATATTTAATTTAAATCACTAAAAGAAAAGTTTCCTAGATTGTATTTAATTTCATAGTGTTAGAAGAGTTTGGTCAAAGAACCAGGGGAATGGGAGAATGACAAGTGGAAATGAAACCTAATTTGGAGAAGAGACTGGTTGATTTGGGAATTTGAAAAGGAACAAGAGTTGTTAGAATTAATGTCACAAGCATAGTGGAGAAGAAGGAATAGAGATTCTTAGGTTTGGTTAGATGAAGATCACGGGGTATACCCTGTTAGCTAAGGTTATGAGGCATTGCATAACTCAATACTGAACTAAACACCCACTTATTTAATCAGTTTTTAGAGCCTAAAAAGTTATACCATCAACACAAGTTTTTACCTCAAGAGTAATACTGATTGGTCACAAAAGAGGAACCTGGTTAAAAAGGAATAACAATAGAAAGTTTATTTTGTCCTCTTTTTCAAATCAGAAGGAGACAACTGGTCACTTACTCATCAATTGTGATATTATGAAAAAGGTGTGAGACAAATGTGATAGTTGGGTGAGGGTATGTACTACTAGACACAATGATATAATTAACTATTTTCAAAGTTTTCACCTAATAGGACTTAGTACTTAACTTTGGTGTGAAAAGGGATGTGGTTAACAGTTATATGAGAGATATAAAGTCATAGAAACAACATTGTTGTCAAAGAAAGAAGAGTGGATATAGATGAAATATTTTGTTTGGCACAACTTCAAGGATGATGGTAGATAAAGTATAAAGCCCGTAGGGTTAATTTCACATATAGCGATTGGTACTATTACCCTTTACATTGCATTAAGTCTTTAACTTAGATGACACAATATGATAAGTAATATTCTCTGTGTGAAGGATTGAGTCAGTAGAACTATAACTAATACAACACAAGTGCTACTAAGCATGATGTTATTAAGTATATGGAGTGTAGTGAGGAGGTGTATTGTATTACAATTGCACAGAGAAGGAATTAACTATTAAAGTTACTATTAAAATATTTGATGCTCACAAAATATCTCAAAAGTTAAGAAAGAATAATATAGAGAAGTCTAGTCTTATTTTGTAAAGAATAATCTAGAGAAGTCTTCCACCTACCTTAGGTATCTATAAATATGTAGCTTAGCATTGTGGAGAAAGTAAGTAATCTTAGGTGAGCACATCCATCACCCATCCTTGTAAACATTTCATATTATATATCAAACCAATTTCTTCTCTCTCTCATCTTTCTTTTTAACTATTGAAATCACTAATACCCAAAACCTTACTCAATCAATTTTTTCTCACATTGCCCAATTAATCAATTCTAAACCAAATCTCAAAATCTTACAGTTACAACTTTGTTTACATGCAAACTACCACTAACTAATGTCTGGAGGAGCAAGGAGCAAGGAAGGTATGTTCTATGTTTTAAAAGGCATATAAAGTGCTACTTCAGTGAAAGCAAAAATGAGAACAAGGCATAAAGTGAAAAAGGAAGAGATCGTAACAGAGTAGGAGATATAATTGTTACAAGAACACACAAAGCAGGAATGACAATAAATCTGGTCTAGTATTGGTGGCAAGAACCAAAATCCAAAACCCGGCTCGAACTATGACACGTTGAAAATATTTATATGCAATTGCATGAAACAACATCACATGTTACAGAATGGAAATTTCAATTGGAATGACAATTCATATATAACTAGAGTATTACGGACATCAACCAAATGAGATCAAATAATATATGTATATAATTTATTTTATGTTGTGAAATGTATGATTTTTGTGTTCTGAAAGATTTTTGAGAATAATGTACCAATTAGCAGCTGCCCCATTGTGACATATAGCAAGACAAAATCACATATTTACTTATTGACTTTCAGTAATACATCTTGTGCATAATTAGAACATACACAATTTCTTCGTTACTCTACTTAATTATTTATCTTTTATTTTTTTATATACACATACATTTTAAAAATATACCTTAAAATTGAAAGGAGGAACTTTAATCATGTTATTTTATCTTTCAGAAAGTATCATTCAGTACTTGTCCTTAAGCTGCTAATTAATGGAACTTATCCATTCATTTTTTTTTTATGATATTGATAGTTCCTCCCAAACATTTTTTAAATAAATTAAAACACATAGGTTATGGAAACTAAAATAAAAAAGCATGAGAGATGACTTGACAAATTGGAAGAAACATTCATTTGAAAACCTTAGAAGGGTCAAACAGGTGTAGTGATAATTTAACCACTACAGCTTCCCAATTACTAGCTATAGTGCTGGTGCTTGAGCTGAAACACAAATAATAACTACTGAAGAAGGAACATGAGAGGTTGCTGAAAGCTACAACCTAATAGTAATAAACATGAAAAGGTAACATTAACAACTATAAATATGCAGTCTTGGAAGGTGAAGAAAAGTGTGGTCTTCATTGATTTATGCTCTTACACCATTTACTATTCCCATGGAAGTCAATTCCCGAACCTTAATCCTCCCGTGTTGAGTGTTAAGAAAGGATCATGCAAGGTGCGCTCTTGACTTCTCATCCTTTTTTTCTATAAGCCGAAGTTCCCAACACCTTCCCATTTCTCCAAAATGCAGTGCTCCTCTTTTTCCTTCTTCTAAAACTGCATCCAAGTTAACCAATAAACAAACCATTAGTAAAATAAGAAGATGAGAACCAAAATATAGGAAAGTGCAATGAAAACTTTTACATGGATAATACATGCATGTTAAAGTCAAAGTAAAATGCAATACAAAAAGAGTGTGTATGATGTGTTGATAGGAGTGTTAGTTATATTCTTACCTACCCTTAGGTCAAGCAACTTCACCAGATAAAGCAGCCTTAATTCTCTCAACAGTGCAGGCAATAAGGTTGTTAACAGTGGCAACAGATCCAAGAGAGAGCTTTGCTGTAGGAACTGAATCAACCAAGATTTGGAAGGCCACAGTCAAAAGAGATCCACCATGTCCAGTGTCACCAATGCTTCCTCCATGTGCAGTGGTGCCATCTGGGAGAATAGCAAATCCTGAAGGAAGAAGGGCCACGTAATCAGGGTCTCCTCCATTCAGAACCACGTTCATTGCCACAATATCTACAGGAGCATAGATCACAAATGATCCTGTTGAGTCTGCGCAACTCTCTTGCAATATCAACATGTTACTCTGGCTTGAATTCGCACTCTGCAACATGGTAAACATATATTATATAGTTCGCTTTTGATCTTAATTTGATTACAGAAGAGAAAAATTTCATGAAATTGATGAATAGTAACTGTGACTCTTAATTAGGTATGATCAACTTACATTCACTCGAAGTAGAGAGACACAATTTCCAGTTTCTCGTCCATTGGCAATGTGTGCCATTTCTTGGACAACTCCTCCATTAGAAAGAATATCCCACTTATTTCAAAGAGTTTAAAAAGTTAGATGAATAATAAAATAAACAGATTTCATTGGGAAGAAAAGATAATATTAATTCAAAAACTAACTATATATAGATATTATCATGTTTGAATTGCTTATCCAACACCTATTATCTCTCCATCCTTACAAGATTTGTACAAATCTGTACAGATCTGAATAAATTAGAAAAATTGTTATAAATATAACAAAGTTTATGCAAAACTTTGCAAGTGTCTGAAAACAAACTTACTAAAAGTGTATCACTTTTCTAAGTGAAGAAAAAAACTATTAAAAATTCCATACCTTTTGTTCATTTTATTTTACTTCTAATTCTAAATTTGAAAAATCTCCAATTAGTCTCCCATTTTCTAACTTCTTTACTATTTTTTTTAATAAAAATGCATACCATGCTATATGACAAACTTCAGAGTAGAAGCATTATTAGTCAGATATAAATGTTTTTTTTTTTGGAATTTTTTTGGTGTAATTACATCAATTTATATATATATTGTGTGCGTGAGTTGATACAATAATAAATAAGATATGAATGCCCACAATTTTTTTTTCTTAATTAAAAAATCAAGGATGATTTATAATAGCAGATGGATGTCATGTCCACAAAGTCTAACAAACTTACAAATTTAATTTACTAAGAAATTAGATCTAATTATCAGTTAAAATTAATTGGTAAAAAAGTCAAATGACATAAAATAATGAACAAAGTTTCATGGCCTACATGATCACTTGTCTTTGGACACTTTGAAAAGGATGTTTGCAAATAAAAGTAATTGATATCAGATAACTTAGTTTAGAAATTTGACGTAAGATAACTAAATATTATGACTACATTTCAATATAGAGATACATCACACACCAAAGTAGGCAATTTTACCCAATGAAGAACAATGTCTAGTAACCTATGAGTAGACAATAATGCAGCTAGAACATTTGACAAGAAGACAATCATTGATGCATAATTATTGTCTAGTTTGAATAGATCAGTAATGCATATTACCTCACTTCTGGAGTTCTCATCTCGGAGGAATTCAAAAACCCTTTTTGGTGACACTGGGAGCCAAAAAGAAGTTGCAGCACTGAGAACAATACCAGGAGGCCTTCCCGGGTCATCTACACTCTTACGTGTCATAACCCTTACATCATCAGCTCCAGTTCCAGAGAGTGTTGTCCATGTGTGTGCAGTAGATGCACTCACTCCAGCACAAAAACTTATAACCATTCTCTCTGCCAGTTTCAGCATACTCTTCCTTCCATCTTGGTTTGTTATCACTAATTAAGCACATTACAATATTTGTAAGGTAGAGAAGTTAATTAAGGAGAAGATTGTGAAATTATGAGATATATACCTCCAACATCTACTGTGGGAATGTTTGTTGCCATGGCACAAGCAAGCCTTTCACATTGTCGATCCAAGGTGGCAATCCAACGTTTTGCACCAAATGCATGTCCAGAGCTAACAAGCTGCTTGTATAGATTGTGAACACCTCTGTCATCCACTTCAACATGCTCAACCCAAATGACCTAGGGCAAAATTTAGCTTCATGTTAAGTCACATGGAGAGCAAAAACATTTATCAAATGCAACCATCATATCCATGAGGGTTCAAAACAAGCTTGCTAGTGAAAAAAAGTAGTAGCATAATACCCCATGAAATGGGGAAAAAATTGTCTTACTGACATGTTATTTTTTAACCAGTGAGATATAAAAAAGATATGTGATGGATTTAATTTTTTATGATGATTTATTTGTATTCTATCTAACCTTTGAGTAGCCATTGGGCATTTCTTGAATTAAGCAACCTGAAGGCCTTCTTCTACATCTGGCCGAGGGACTAGGACGCAAATTATCCAGTGACACATCCACTACAGCCCAAGTCCCGTCACCATGCTGCTTACAATATCTTACAAAATAGCTCTCTCTAGTTGGCACTAGAGGTGAAGGTACTTGAAGTTCTGCTGTCATCTGCATAATAATATAAATTGGCAAGTAGTTTTATTTTTATATATGAGTCATCCACAAACAAACTGAATTTACTAAGTTCCATATCTATCATATAAGAAGATTTGAACGCTATATTCTATAAAATTACTTACCACTTGCAATGCACCATTGTAGTTTCCCGCCACCCCTGTTGATAACACCTCCAACGTCATTGCTCTTGAGACTATGCCAGAGAACACTGTGGACCATTGGTTCTTAAAAGCACAACAAAATATATAACAAGTGTCAGAAACCATAAATTACATTTTTTGAGAATATCTAAGTAAAACAATGTCAGATAAGAAAATAAGCAGGTGGAAATGGTTACATATATATCTTGTGACATAATCAAAGTTGCTTAGATGTCATGAAGAAATTGACTAAAATAATTGGTCTGGCCAAAATTTTCTTTATTCTCCATATATACGTACCACGTCCATGAGAATCTCAACAAGGTTAACATGGTTCATGATAACAACGGCAGTTTCCCGTGAAGCTTCGCACTTGAAACCAGCCGGTTTAGGACCAATTCCCCGAGGAAAAGACCTTATGTATTCATCCTGGTTGAGCACAGAGGTAGTGCCATCCAGAGTAGTCAACCAAAGAGGATCACCCATTTGTGCCATTCCAATGAGCTCCTCCATGGCTGCAACAGCAAGCTCTATTATGATGGGCTTATCAGCCTCAGTAGGTCCACTGATTGACCTGAGAAGATCTCCTGCAGCTCCACCATACATGTCTCCACCAATGCCCCCAGGCTGACCACCAAAACCACCTCCGATCCCAAGTTCAAGGGGACGCGGAGGAACAGATGAAGGAGAAAGAAGTGGATAGCTCACCACAGGCTTCCCCACGTACTTTGCAGCAATGGCAGAAATCCTATCGATCTGAGCATGCACACCAACATATGTAAGAATTAAGAAAAAACTAGACTATTTGATCTTACACATGAATATTTCATGAAAGACAATCATGTTTAGGTAAGATGTACTTATACAAAAGATGCCAATCTAAGACCATTTTAAAAAGAATTAAACATTTATTAATTTGGATAATCTAGTTAGGAATTAATTTTCTATTTTATTTATCATTTTTACAAATAATTATGAAACTATAATTCTGTTAAATTATTTTTTTTGAAGATTTGTTTAACAAATAGTGTAAATGATAGAAACTTGTTTTTATTATTATTCTTATGCAGTTGTAAGATGGAGTAATATTAAGATAATATTTTTGTTAGTTTTATATACAAAGAAAAGGTTTCTCAGGATAAATAGTCCTTGCTATTTTGATACATCTATCACAATGTAGAACAGCTTCCAAACTGTGATACCTCTTCTCTGAGACGTGCATTTTCGAGCCTCAAGTGATGTTCGTCGAATGACATTTCGCCAATTGCGGTTGGTCCTCCACAGTTAGGACACGAGGCATTGCTGAGAGCTTCCCTGAACCTCATGTTATCAGCTCGAAGCTTATCGTTTTCAGTTCGGAGCTGTGTGTTCTCATGGCGCTCATGTTGGGTCTGCAACACAAAGCATCACATGCTCAAAGGGTTCCTCCTTTACACTTTTAAACAAAAGAAACAAAAGCCAAAAACCACTTTTACCTTTATCTGAGTGCGCTTGTTCTGGAACCAAAACTTAACCTGCAACGGCTCTAACCCTAACTCTCGACTCAGCTCTTTCCTTTGCTTGTCATCAGGATGTGGGCACTCCTTAAAGAAACTGAAAACAAAAAAACAATAACAAATTGATCTCAATAGCTGTTACGGGTCTGTTTCAGTTTAGTCAATAGTCTCAAATTTGAGTCCTGATGAAACTGAAGCCCTAAGCTTCCACTATATGGTTTTGTTAGGCTGGGACAGGATTGTTAGTATGGTTCTGTTTCCAATAAAGTTACATTAAAAAATGAGTGTGTTTGGTTGGCTTACGCTTCCATTTCCTGGATCTGGTGCTGAGTGTGGCGGTGGTAGCGTTTCTTCTTGTTGGGACGAGGGTCTTGGTCTTCCCCGGAAGCACCTTCTTGGTTTTCACTTCCTGACTTGGTGGCACTGTCAAAGTCATCTTCGCGGATTCTTGGGACATCGCTCTCTGAAGTGTTCTGAGGCATGTCCAGGGGGAGAAGCTGACCAGCTTCCATCAGGTTTGGCTGGAACATTTCTACAGATCTTTGAGATTCCGAGGCCTTGTGGTTTTCAATCTAACAATACAATAATACGAGGTATATAGTACAGTGTAGTACTCACAAAGAGACAACATATGTATATATATATATAAAACAGCAGCAACAGCAAAACCTTTTTTTTTTTGTTTCTTTTTGGCTTTGTGTCTAATTCACATGTATAGACACATAGATAAGGAGACTAATTGATGGTATAATTTAAATTATTTGGTATAAGAGTTGTGCAGAAAACACGAGGATTTTGACTAGGTTTATGGTTTTTTTGGGGAAAGTGAGCAAAGCCTCAAACAGTGAGATGGAATAACGCGTTTTACGAATAACGAGACGGATACAAGAGAGAGTTTGAGCTCGCTTGGCTTCACACTGAGACCAATTTTGACTTGTAAAAGAACAAGGACCCTTTTGAAGGATAAAGTCAATTTGAGCAAACCCAACACATCAATCAATTGGCATCAGAATCAGTACCGAATTATGACAAAAATGGGGGTAAATTCGAGAGATAGGAAGAAAAAGAAAAAGAAGAAGAAGAAGAAGAGATTATCAAAGACATCAAATGACGAAGGTAGCACACTTACCTGGCCAAGAGAGAGCCCTGAAGATAATCCAAAGCCACCAACGTTGCCGTTTCTTCCAATCATCGAGGGCATGTTTCTTGCTGGAATCATAATACCAGCTGGCATATTTCAAACTCTAGAGAATTCAATTCTCTCTCTGGTGTCCAGTGTTGCGTTGATCTTCTGAGACCCTTTAATGTTGAAAAACTTCACAGGTTGAGTTTCTTCTTGGATTCTGACAAGGTCGCTTCAAAAAGGAAACATACTAACATAATAAGCCAAAAAACCCAGGCACAGAAACCTGACTTCGCATGTATAAAAAATGAATAATTAAATGCATAGTGTATATGCTACATTAAAATGCACAGAAACAAAGTGTTGACAAATTTTCTGATACTGCAAAACCAGAGACAACCAGAATCAGAAAATGAAAAAAAAAAAGGCCAGCTAAACATCTCGGGGAATCCATCGAAGCTTCTTTTTTTTTCCCGTAGATATATATATGGAAAACCTACCGTTCCTTTTGCATTCTAGCAACCCTAGCCAGCCAAATGCACCAAAAAAAAGTGAGAATTTTTAAAAAAAAAATTGGTAACAGTATGAACGTTTTGGTGCGGCGAAAACAATGATCTGAAGTTGCGTGAATGGTATAGCCACCGTATACAAAACCGCCATGAACCTGGAGTTTTCCTGCACTTACCAGTGGATGGTGATTGCTGGAGACGATAGCTAGCTAGAAGAAGATGAGTATTTAGATCTGCTTTGGGGCTAAGCTTGTTGCCAAAAAAGGGACCCTTTTGAAGGATGCATAGGAGAGAAAAAGACTTTGAGAAGTTATGGAAAAAAAGTTGCTTATATGTGGCGACTATAGAGACCTTGATGAGTGTTTGATGGCAAAAAGCTTGGTTTGAAGGGAGAAAGAAGAGGAGAGGACAAAGGAATTGAAGGAGTAAAGAAAAGGAGGAGAAAGAGGGAAACAGATGGAGAAAATGTGGCAGCGATGAGTTATTGCTGAGGGCATTGAGATGGTGCAATTGCATTTAATGGTGAGCCAAAGAGGTGTAATTGCTAGTGAATGAGAGAGAAAGAAAAAGATAGAGAGAGAGTGACATTTTTCTTTCGTGTAGTAAGTAATTTTTTGCCCTTGGTAGAGTTGATGGTGCAACAAATGACGGCTACCAAAACTCTTTCTTTCTATTGCTTCTATATACCTGATTTACTTTCTCACATACTCTACCACAGATACTGTAACTATACACGCTTGCTGAACTTCTAATTACAATTTTCTCATATACTGTGTAATAGCAACAACTATTTCCTCATATATGGTTTGTGAATGAACCATGAAATATCATTAATTGTGAACTTTTTTCTTTATTTTTGAAAAAGTGTGTTGACGTGTGAACACAAAGAGGTGATGCTAGCCTGGACTTTGAAAACGCATCTGCATGTTATTTTGTAGGAAATTTTGTTGACTTGGTTATCCTACACCTCTATGCTGCATTAATGAAAACATGGTTCATACACACACAAACTATTATTAATGGTAACAGGTTCGGGATAGGATAACATTAAAAGGTTAAATGCTACTGAATGTTATTATTGTTTGTGGTCGATAAATATGTACATGTTTCTATATCTTCTGCTGTAACAAACAACAATAGTATAACTTTCTCTGTAACAAGTGTTATTTTATTTTCATATCTTGCAAATAACCTGATGAAATTTTCCTCGACTTTCATGGCTACTTTCTCGGACAATTTTTCTTTTTTCTATATCATATTACTTTAATATTCATAATATCTAGATAAACTTATTATAGCCAGTACTATGATTTAATTATAGGTCTAATGAATATGACCTAAGACCATGTTTAATTATTAATTAGTACATATGAAACAATCATGATAATTGTGTTGCACGTTATCGTTACAAGTCAAATATTAACTGTGGGATAAATGATAATTATGGTTGCATTTTTTTTTATGGGTAATCATTTTTTTAAATACAACAAGGATATTCAAATGTTATAATTTGTAAGTAGCCATGCATTACGTTGATTTCATATTTATTTATTTATTTATCTTCTAAAGGGACCATGATCCGTGACTTGATAATTTGTTAATGTGTTATTTGTATTACATCATCCATGGTAATGCCGTTGAGGACTACCTTGATTCTACGTTTGATTCTTTTTCCCATGATACGTTGAAATGTTATGACATCACATATGTTCTAACAGATGGTAATGTCCTTTTGGAACAAGAAACTTTCTATTTTTTTCGTAGACTCCTTTTTTTTTTTTTTTAATTGGTTGTAGCTAGCTGATTCTCCAAAATGATTTCAATCATATTAAGCATATATACTATATATATACAATATATATATACTATATATGTATATGAATATGTATGTATGTTCGTATCCGTATACATACCACAAATGTGCGTATATTAAGTACAAAGAATGAGCATTTAAAACAAAATGTATTTGGTGAAATAAATGAATCAAGCATAGTTGATCATCAATAATGATTTGGCTATTATTGTAACTCTTTTAATTCAACAACATAAAACATCGTTGTCAAAAATAAAGAGGTTCTGTAACACATTGTACAGTGTATTTTAGCACTTGGACAATTGCTAAACACGTATATATATAAATAATGCAATTACTTTTTTGTACAAAAGCATAATGCATTTATATGAAAGTGTTCAAGATAAATATAATAAATTCAAGGAACACATGACTCCCGTCTGTGGCGCGCAAATCAGTGAAAGCATATTAAACAGTAGAAGGAGTATTATTTTAAATATTCTTTTACATTAACTACAAGATATTCAATATTAAGTGAATGTTATATATTTGCATACACTATTAATTACTCAAGATAAAAGATTATTAAATGATATTTAATGAAAATATTAAAAATTATAAAAGCATTTAATGTTTTAATAGTATTAAAAAAAACAACATTAATTTCATTCAATTGTGAAATAAAACTAGCATTTATTCTCTATCAATCACTTCAAAAATAAAGAATATTATATTAATATTTAAAATAATAGCTATAGATTTTATTTTCATGATCTTATTAAAATAATCATAAGATTTTATGTGTATTTTTTATTTTATTTTTGCATTACAAAAATTAAACCAATGCTTTTATCCCATACGTTAAGAAACAAATATTTTTTTATTAAATTAAATTTACAATAACTATTTAATTATTAATTATATTTCAAAATTTTATTTTAATAATAATTATTATTATTATAATTGTGCATTATTAATGTATTAGTGTGTGTTAGAGTTTATACAAAAAATTTACTTATCTATACAAGATTTTTGAAACATTCCTAGCCAAAGTCATAAAGATAAATTCTGAAATATGGTTGGATATGTCTAAAAGTTTTATTTATTTTAGAATCAAGACCAAAAATAGTTTAGATATGATTGTTTTTATTAACTTATTAAGACACCTTTAAAAATAGAATAAAAAATATATTTAGTATAGTGATTAACTTTAGTAATATTATCCTAATAAATTTTGAAATCAAGATATTAGGATTATTTGTGGAGTTTACAATTAGGTCATTCTTGTTAAAGACTAGTTTCAGTAAGTTCTCACAACACATTAAAAGTAATTTATATCATTTTTTTCTCAGCCAATACAAATACTTAAGACAAAATCATAATAGAAACATTAAATTTAATGATTGAACTTAATAATGTTCTTTAGTGAATTTTTTGACTTGGAAACTTAGTAAGTTAAAGTTTCTTGACTCACCTACTTTAAAAAGTATAAAAAAAATAAAGAAAATAAAAATATTAAAAACATAAATACAAAAGGTTTAATGACACACTAATTCGTAATAGTAGAATTAAAAAATAAAAAATTCAAAATAGAAAAATTATATTATAAAATGAAAATAATTAAAAAATAAAATATAAAAAAATTGTTTAACGAAGCATTACATATGCTGACTCACTTCAATTAAGTTGAAACTAGATAATCAACTAGAAGTAAGTCACGCTGTTTCAACTTTGTATTGAGCGATAACACTTCACATTTTTTTTTAATTGGATAAATTTTTAATTTGAAAGTATTCATTAATCTGAAACAATTTTTTGTTAATTGAGGTATGCTTTTGATAGAGTAGAGTTTAGCTGATAATCTCTAATAAGATTAATCATATTTTTAGTTTCTCAACAAAATTTAAATTAAATTTTGGTCTTTAAGTTATAAAATATACCTTTTAATACTTTTATATATTTTTTAAATGCTCAAATTTTAGTCTATCTAAGTAAGAAAAAAATAAAGCATTAATTTTAAGAGTAAAACTTGAATTAAAAAATATAAAGGCAAAAACTATGAATTTTGAGAGTGATAAACAAAAACCAAAATTTTAGATTTTTCAGAAAACTAAAAAACACCATCAGCTCACTACTATGTATGTTAATTGTCCTGCACGATTTTATTTATATGTTTAATGTTACAAAGTTATTTTCTCCCAAAAAATGTTACAAAATTTTGTGTATAAATATTGCCGTCGTAGTTTAAAACTTTTGACTTTGTGACCGACCGTATTGTTTCTTTTAATATATATAACCATTGCTATTCAAATATTATATTACAGATAAGACAAATTTAGAGTATCTGTCCATGCAAAATAGTATGTATAGTCAACACATAACTTTTCATTTGACTTTTTTAATAGAGTTATATTCCAATATACTTGAATTTAAGATAAAAGTTAAGGGAAGACAACCTTTATATTAAGTAGGAGAGTAATGATATCCGCACAAAATAAAAGAGTGAAGATCTAGGAAAAGATATTTATTTATAAATTTTATTATATTTAAATTATAATATAATTGTGAGCGTATGTATTTTATGGAGAACTCATCTTGAAAAATATTTTTTTAAATGAAAAAAAAAATATATCAATCCATACTAAATTTCCTAAATAATATGATAATGGTTTTCTTATAGTGTTATTAATGCTTAATTTGAGGTATTTTTGAAAATTAATTGTTATTATAGATGATACATAATGATAATTTTGAGTGAATCATGTGGATAATACGATAATTCAAATGTAAATATTATCATATATTGTCTTTTACATTTATTTTTTATTGTCAGTAAATTCACATTTTTTTTGTTGTGTCTTTCTTTGTCTTTTTTTATTTTCTACGTCACTTGTTCTATTTTGTTATCATTATCCTGAATGACATTGCTTTGTTTGTCCCTAATAGTCAACGAGATACTTAAGAAATTGCTCTCGATCATATCTAGTTAATGATATAGATGATATAACAAATGTTAATCCCTAAATTTAAACTTAATAAAAAATTTAATCAATATATATTTTGTGTGAATGAAAAGTGTAATTTTTGATAGACTTGACGGATAATTAGATATAAAGATAATTACATATTTAATTGGATAGTTAACTAAGTTTTAGATTTTGTTTGTAATTGTAATCTTTCTATATTATATTTTTAACACTAGAAAAAATATTTTATAAGAACGAGTGTTGAAGAGAGCCAGTAAAGTAATAGTTAAGCATTTTTATCTTTTTATCTCTAAATATCTCAGTTATTTATTTATATTTCGACTAAATGATATGCACGTATATTAAATATCCAACTAAAGCAATAATATGAAATTTATAATAAACTTGAAACTAAAATTTGAAATTTTTTTTCACATCGTCCTTTCTTTATTAAGTAAAAAATATAATATATAGATTGTAAAATATTTTTTACATCTAGATTTTTAATTTTAACAGAAAATAATAATATGTTTTTTACATAAATTTATCATTGACTATTATATTATATTGACTTTAACTTCAAATGAATTAGAGTTTTTATTTTTGTTTTTACATTAATTACACCTTTCAATTGAGACTAATAAACAACAAAGAAAATAAGATTTTAGGTAAAGTTAATAAAATATAATGCTGTGTTTAGAAAGAAAAAGAATAATTTAATAAATAAAGTTGTTTTGTGGTTTTGGAGTTGGGTTTGAGTTGAGGTGAAGGTAGAAGATGAGATGAGTGGTTTTGACATAGGAGGAGAGTGGACCTAATAATCATAAGATTCCCATTATTCATTTCTCTGAAGCATTGCCCATAGAAATCACCACTGCACTGTACAACACTCTCTCTCTCTCTCCAACTTTGCTTCCCTTATTAATGCCTCTGAGCCACGCAAGCTGTCCCTGCACCATGCAATCACAATTGCCATTTACTATCTTCATGTTTATTTCCTCATCCCTATCTATCTATTCTTTTATTTTATTTTTTATTTTCTGTAACATAAATAATTTTAAATTTCAGAACGATGACTTTTATTGAAGGCCGTGAAAAGATCACCTGTGGGTCCCTAAGGGCTTCCCCCTATCAACTTCAAATGGTCCCTCTCTCAATCACTACATGTTAAAATCATTTATATTTTTCTTTCTCTCTATTTTAATTAAAATTAACATTTTTAATTAAAAAAAAAAAAACTACTACCAATATTTAGGACAAAAGTCAAATGTTTCGTGTGGTTGGGTAAAATAAATGTGTGAAACTTCACTCTGAACTCAACTCACACACCACACCACACCACACCATACACCAACCTACCAGTGGAAGGGAGAGTTGGGGGTGGACCCAACAATTTATTGCTTATGGTGTCACTGGCTTGGGTCAAATCTCCTTCACTAACTTGTTGCACAATTAAGTGATTTGAATATATTGATAAAATAAGAAAAATAGTGTATTGAATAATTTTAGTTCATTAAAAACATATTTTAAACAATTTCATGTTTTCAAATTTATTTTTGAGTGAATTTAAGTTGTCTCATTATGAATCGACATGAACTATGATTTTTATAATGATTATTTTAATCAATTAATTGACTCGTAAAACTTTAGTGCAAATAATGCATCAAGATTGAAATTATTTTAAATGATATTTTTTTAAGAAAATCTCCAATAATGTTAAAGTATTAGTTAACCGTGTGTCTTTGTTGATATTTTATTAGGTTATGGAAGAAAGTTAAGGCAATGAGAGCAAGAAATTAAAAAAAAAAGTTGAGAAATTAAAAAAAAAAAATCTTTATAATAAAATGAAGAGATTATAAACTTAATTTATAAAAACATGCATTTGTTACGTCAAATAAATTGATAATTAAGGAATTAACACGACTAACACTATAGTTATCGTGTCATTAACTAAAAATTCTACTTAGAAGCAAAATATACTCCTTCAGGGAAAGGAAAAATATTAAAAAATAAAATATAACAATTAATTTATCAATTTTTTTTTGGATGAATTACATTTTGATAATAAATTTGAGACCAAAATATATTTAATCTATTGATAATATATGAAATATATGTTGGTTGTATTAAAAATTTAATGGAAATTTTTTTAAGAATAACGTGTCAAATGTTTTAACAAAAAAAAAGGCGTTAAAAAGTGATTAAAGAGTGAAAATTGGAAAACCATAAAAATCAAGGAATAAAAGCATATAACAAACATACAGCATTTGTTATAGATTGACTATGTAAATAATGATTGAGTTACTAAGTAATCAATACGCTAATGTTAAAAGGAATTGAACCTACAATCTTTTCAACTAGCTATTTTAGTATGTATTATCTCATGCATAACTTACATTCAACTCAGGTATATTTTCTTTATAGAATCTACAACTTCATTTTATAAAGTCCTTGTTGTAAACTTACAAAACTAAATTAGACTAATACACATTAAACAAATTATTTAATTAAAAAAATATAAAATTCAATTAAAAATAAACTTAAATTTGAAAATAATTTGATGATATGTTAAATTTTGAATAATTTTTATATATTTTATAATTAAAAGAAATAAATACAATTTGATATTTTTGAGAAAAGAAAAACAAAATAAAACATTTTTATCATTTATGTTATTTTAAAAAAATATTTAATATCAATTATTTTGCATTAGAAGTATTTAATACTATAATATATATATAATCTTACAATTGTCACATTATAAAATCTCACTAGTTGGACCTAAACCTCTAAAGGTATTAATTTTCTTTTTTATATGTTGGTCTTTATTTCTTCCACACTTATCAAATTTTGAAAAAATGAATGTAATATGGCATGTTATTGTGATTTAGACAATTGTAACAACATCAAAATTCTCTATAATGATTGATCCTCCTCTCCTCCTCAAACGACAATACTTATGTTGTTGGCATTCACATCAGAGTGTACATGGCTATATGTCTCATCGATATCTCATCGTCTATTTCATAAGATATGAAATAAAATTTGTTGAGTTTTTTTTTATCCCATTTACCTTTCTTTATTAAGTAGACAATATAATATAAAAGGTATACTAATTTTGTTTTTTTAGATTTTTAATTTTAATAAAAAGTAATAATACTTTTTGTGTAAGTTTCGATGCACCAAATTTTGATAATATAAGTGAATTAAATTTTGAAGGAATAAGTTGGTAAGTTCTAAATCATAAAGTTCAATTGAGATAAAATGAGGGGCAGGTCACTTAATTTTTGACTTGTACTTCGAGAACACAAATCAATGAGATTTTGGAAAAAATAATTGGATAAATTACATGATTAATAAGAAAATATAAAGATTATAGTAATTAATCTAGATTATCCTACTTAAGATCTGTATTAATCATGGGTCTCAATAAACAAAGGTTTGGCAAGGCTTATGATCAAGAGCTCATTATCTATCACATAGGTAGGAGTACTGTTGTTTCGATAAGACTACTTTCACTTGAGAATTTCTTGAATCTTAAACTAACTTGAGTATCAAATCTCTTAAACAACAATAAAATATCGAATTTGAGTTATCTCACTAACATCTAACAATAGAATATCAAATTTGAGTTATCACACTAACATCTGAGCAAAAACTATTTCAAATAATTAATTGACTTTAACTTTAAATGATTATTGTTTTTTTTCCTTTACATTAAATATATCATTCATTTCATACTATCAAATAAGGAAAATAATATTTTAGGTATATAAAATATAAAATATCATTTTTATCTTTAAATAAAAGAAATTTTTTTATTAAAATAAATTAAAAATAATTAAGATAAAAAAGTAAGAAATGTTAATACTCAAATTCATTAAAAAAATTAATATTTAATAAACTAAAAACATGAATATATATTATTAGTATTATGATTCATATTTTTGTTATTGAGATTCATAATTGGACAAATGAATAAGTATGAAAATGTTAACGAAAATATCCATTAATTAAAATCTTCATTTTAATTTTTGACAATATATGTAACAAGTATACACATTTGAATTTTTTTTCTCTTCACATATTTACGATGAATGTATTATATTTTTTTTAACATTGATTCAATTCATTATTAAATTATATATATATATATATATATATATATATATATATATATATATATATATATATATATA
>Ga0099825_1003145_pt1 | contig 22058 bp, 10 predicted proteins | sample SiratroredBW_FD_76838 | JGI IMG/M metagenome (GOLD analysis project Ga0099825, IMG submission 76838) | Root nodule microbial communities of legume samples collected from California, USA - Siratro red BW | ecosystem: Host-associated > Plants > Roots > Nodule | place: USA: California | collected... | reverse complement strand
TATATATATATATATATATATATATATATATATATATATATATATATATATATATATATATATATATATATATAATTCTATTCTGTCTTTAGCTGTTGTTAAATGTAATAGTATTCAAATTAAGGAAAATTATATCAATTTCCTCATTTATATTAAGGTTATTTGTAATATTTGAATATTTTTTTTCTCTTATTTATTTATTTATATATTTGATGTCGTATATATAACTTCTTTCTTTTTTTATGAGAGTATAATAATTAAGAAAATATATTCTTTGTTTTTTTTAGAACATGCAATCAGATCCACTTTAAATACTAGAAGTTTTAAAATAACAGATAAATGATTTTTGTTTTCCAATAATGACAGATACATTGTTTTCTTCAGAAGTGACAGGTTCAAAGAAAATATGGTTGTATACTTCTAACTACTAATAAGATTTATTTGGTAAATGACTTTTTTAGTTCCTTAAAAAAACCGAAGTTCCGTGGTTTGTTTGTTTTCAAAATTTCAAGATTGGAAGTTCACATCAAAATGGTTGAATGAAATAAATTTACAATTAAAGAAAACTTCAAAATAGAAGTTTACACGCACGAGTTAAGAGTGTCCTGTAATAAATTTACATTCAATTGATGGAGGAGTTAATTTATTAGGGTCTTTGTAAGGACTATCTTTAGGTCAACATTTGTCATATTTTGGTATTGGCAAAAAATTTGAGACAATTTTGACATTCAGAAGAACCTGAGAGAATGGGAAAAACATGTTTACATCAGTTTGAAGAAACCTATGTACTTACTCAACTTCATTTATCACAGATCTTTTCTTTATGGTAGTTCCGTGAAAATCATATAGTCGGATACAGACATAGTTGAATGAGTCTTCGAGAGCGTGTGTCCAAAACTCGTTTAATTGTTCGTGAATCTTGCATGAAGTCGCTCTTCAATGTGTCTCGGGACAAACGGTCCTAGTGACTTCGACTTGAATGCATAGAATTTTCCGCTATTCCCACTTGTGTTCTGATAGTTTCGATCAAGCACAACTCCACATATAGAAATCCTTGGCAACCCCGAAAAGGACACCGACAATTTGCAAATTCCAACTTAGTATATAATAGACGCTAAAGGATAATTGTTGTATAATAATCCAAAAATTGGAGTTAGATTATTCTGTTGAAATGTAAACAGGATTATACAGTTACATTAGTTTCATATAATAGTTATATTAGTGTTTTCTTTACATTATGTGACTGAGAAAGCTGGTAGGTATCAAGTTTTCTTCACATAAGTTTGAAGATGCTTCCACTCATGTACAAGGTCTAAATCTAACATTAAGTAGAAATGAAAAAAAGTTGAACAATATATATGATAAAAGACTCATAGATTCAATATTTTAAGGTTTTGGATTGAAAGTGGTCTTTCTGTAAAATCTCTCCGATATTTCTTTCATTATTTTCTCAACAAAAATTAGAGCTTGAGTAGAAAAGGGACGGGAATCTGGGAAAGTGAGTGAATACAATTGTTAGTTGAAGCATTGCGATTACTGTAAATGATTTAATTGTCATAAGTTCATTTCTAGTCATTAGTCTATGAACAGACACATGTGACTTTTCGCTCAATAATACATTCATGGTTTTCCATCTTGCAGTAATCTACCTTGTAGTTCCTATGAGATACTTTTATTTGATACTTCTTTTTTATTTATAGTGAGCTGTTCTTGACGTGAACCATGCAGTTTGGTATTATATTCATATTGCAAAACAAAATCTACCCTTCATCCTTTCTCCATTATGGAAAAAAATATCCTTCGAGGATATCAATTCATATCTCAAACTCTCCTTATTTCACTTTGTCCAAAATTATGCCCATATTTACAAGAAAGATATCACAGATAAGTTTCTCTACAAGTTCTATGTGGAACTGCACATTGCAATTAAGTATAACAACATAGAGAAGGAAGACTGCTTACCAATAATGAAAAACAACAAAATTGAGCTAACCAGAGCTACACAAGAAAGTATCTGCAGTTCCAGATATTTTGACTAATGTTACAAACAGAACCTAGAATATGTACATGCAATAATACTAAGATATGTAAAGCCTATTACATAAACATGTGTGATATGAACGTGCTCAAGGACGTGTATTTGCAATGTCATGTGAGAGAGGGGAAACTGAAGCTGTAACGCTTCTTCCATGAGTTAAATCATCAGCACTTTTTCTACGACCACGAGAGGTATTCACAGAACGATTGTTATGTACATGGGGAACCTGCAGCTGCTCCAACTCTGTGACAACCTCGTGCATGTTTGGTCTGAACTTGGATTCTGTTGCAAGGCATTGCAGAGAGAGGGTAGCTACCTTAAAAGCCTCATCTATATCATATTGGCCTTCAAGACGGTTATCTAACACACGCAAAAGCTTTCTCTTGTTTGCCATGTATGGCTTTGCCCATTCCACCAAATTGTGCTGTCCTGATGGTCTGTTCTTGTCCACAGCCCTCCTGCCAGATAACAGTTCTAGCAGCACAACTCCAAAACTGAACACATCACTCTTAGCACTCACATGACCTTCACCAACATATACTTTAGTCAATCACCAAAATCATATTCAAAATGAGTTCAGAAGTGCATGTGCTCAACCAAAATGAATGTAGAGACCAAAACATAAAGTTGTCAATATGGAAACAAAATCAATAATTGGTTTTAATTTTCTTCTCTACAATGACAGAATCAGATTTGAACTGAAGATCTAGTCTAAACCTGAATAAATGATATTAAGTAATAGTGCCAATTTTGAAGAGGATATAAATATTTATTTAACCGCACAATACCTGTGGCTAGATATTCTGGAGCTGCATATCCGTAGGTTCCCATTACTCTGGTGGAGACACAACTTTTGTCACGTGCAGGTGCATCCTTTGAGAGCCCCAAATCAGCAAGCTTTGCATTATAATTCTGAAACAAATCAGCAAGGGAATCTTCAGATATGATATCTAAATAATTTCCTCTATCTATGAAACCTAATAGCCATGTATCTGTAAAGGGCACGTACTGAATCCAGCAAGACATTTGAGGTCTTGAAATCTCGGTATATAACTTTTGTTTCAGCACTGTGAAGAAATGTAAGCCCTTTGGCAGCACCAAGAGCGACTTTCAAACGCAGGCCCCAAGAAAGAGGTTGGAAATATGAGCCTCCTGTTGCAACAATGTTGCTGATGTTAGGCACACTTCACAAGGCCAACGATTTGAAAAGATGGGACATGAAGAACTCACTCATGAACAAGTGATTCTCCAAGCTACCACGGGGCATAAATTCATAGACCAGAAGACGGTCTCTATCTTCAAAGCAATATCCAATTAATTTCACTAGATGAGGATGAGAAAGCTGTCCCAGATAGTTTACTTCATCCTAACACACAATAAATTTAAACACTGTAAAGCAAATCCATGTAAGGGTAGCACTTAATCCTCCTTGTTTTCCAAGTTTTCATAACATTATTGTTTGAGTGTGAGTATAAATGTGTTTATACTATCAGTATATCAGAAATCATTTTTAGTAGAAAATAATAAACTTGTCATGCATGAAAAATAGTTGTAATTGAATGTCAATACAAAAAACTTTTACACTGCATGAGTGCATATACTATATGATCATTATTTACACCCTCAATATGTTGTCATGTTAAAAACTTGAGTTTAGTTTAGAAGAGAAATATGGATAAGATAAGGCACCTCGAGACTTGCTTCATGAGTCCTACCATGCCTTGCCTATAAAGAAAAAATATTCTCAAACATGAGTTCATAGTTAAGCATTTAACAGAGGCATGGTTTGCTTCTTAATTAGCAGAAGTAGATCAAATCAAAGTGTTTAAAGTATGAAGAAATAGATTAAACTCACCAACCACTCCTCGTGACCTTGGAAGCTATCCTGGCTAAGTCTTTTCACAGCAACAACAATCCCCGTGCCAGGTTTGGTTGCAGAAAGTGAGTGATCGTCAATCCAGCCCTTAAAAACTGATCCTAAACCACCCTCTCCTAACACACTGTCCTTACGGAAATTTCTTGTGGCAGCTGAAAGTTCTGTCAAACTAAAGCTCTTCAGATTGGATGAATGCAAGATCTCACCCTCACTCTGAAGAGTCTGAGGCACCGAAACCTCTGAGACCTTACTAATTGTGCTACTGAGATCTTTTGTAATTTTACTACTTGGACTGCTGAGATCTTTGGCCTCGCCACTCACATGCTTTGAGTTTAACCCTGAGATGAAATCATGGATATAATCCAAGTTCAACTTTCATAAACTACATGGCATATATCAAACATATGGAACATTCATTCAGCTAAAAAAACAGGATGTTAGTTAGACAAAGTTATTCTTTATGAGTACATTTTGAAGGAAGCAGTCAAATTCCCAAGGTTAATCCCAGATGAAAGAATTGATTGAGTAGTTTCAATAATTTGAAACGAGATATTTGGCATCAAATAACAACTGAAAGAGTGTTGTTGACAAACCAAACCCATTAAACAAGGAAGCCAGGCTTAGTTAAAAACAACTTTGTCTGATTAAAATTCTCATGTAGTCTTCTATTCTAAAAACCACAGGGGATGAGAAGGAGCAAAAGTTGAGTGAGATAAAAGTGGAGAACACCAAAACCAATCAACACAGAGGCACATGGATCTAAACTCGTTTCAAAAAGGGTGCTAAAACAAAGGTAAAGAAAAAATTGGAATATATACCAGTTTTAGTTTTGGTGCTCAAACAAACTCCCATGATAGAAGGAATACTGATTCCTTGAGCCTTGTTTCCTGTAGATCACTACAAAGTAAGTTCATTCACATCAGGTCCAGCAGAAACCATGATCATGAATTGTAAAGAAGGAAAAAACGAAAAAGGAAAGGTGTGATAAGAAAAATGGAAAGAAGAAGAAAAGAAAAGGCCAAGAAAACCTGTTTGAAGTAAAGCTGAATCAGGGGTTACAGGAAGAAGGAGAATGGAAGAAAGTACAGCAAGCCTATGCAGGAAGCGAGAGACACGAGTTTGCTGACATGTTAGGGAAGCATTAATATTAGTGTTAAGTTGTGTGTGGCCCCTAGACAGAGAATAGAAAGACCATTCAAAAGTTAAAGAACAAGTTGACCAAAGTTTAAGATCATAGATTGGAAGGATTAGTAAAGACAAAGAGGTAGGGAGGTTGAAGTGACTAAGGAAGGTGGGTATGGCCATTCAAGTAGCACTGCATGGCTTGATGTAATGTAAGGGACTCCTTTTGGTACAGATTTTTTGAACTTACACTTAAATAAGTTAACCATATTTAGATTTTTTTACAGTTTAATGATTATCTAGATTTTTCAGTGCACAGAAAATTGTGATCGAATGACTAGATATAATAGTTTAACACTGTTAATGTATATATTTTAACTTCAATTCTAAGTTAAAAGCTGTTTAAACAGTTAAAGTTTATTAAAAGTTAAATGCTGGTTTAAGATAGAAACCATAGAAAAGGTTACTGTGAATGGGTTGGATTATTATTTTATTTGGTTGGATTTCATTTATGATATATGATAAGGTGATAGAATGTTTCCTGGTTTGGATTTTGTTTTGTTTGGAGTGTAGGGTCTTGCATCAAGTTGGAAGAAACCTTGGTTGTGTTGTAGCATTGCATGTTGAGCAGAAATGGACCCTTTCACCTTTTGCCACTTGCTGTTTTAATGTTGGCCACACTTCACGCAAGTGAAGCTCAACACGTTCACTTCTCCTCATCCATGTCCCATATCGAATATCCTAATTTTATAATACCCTCGTGCCATTTCCTAACTGTATATATTCTGTGTCCCAAACGTCAAAAATATAATTTAGATTATTTTCATTATTAACTATGCATAATTAATATTACTTTAATAAATTATAATTTTACTATTCCGTTTATAAATGGTGGAACAGTTTTATGTAAATAGGTCTCTTTTCGATTTTCAATAACAACTCTTAAAGTTCCAATAAGAAGATTTCTTTTTTTCCTTTCACATATTTAAAAGATGACGGCTCTCCCTTTCACAATTTGTATCTTTCTATTAAAAAAGTTACAATTTTAATTTCATTCTTAATTTCAACTATATTTTATTTTACTTTAATTTAATTTTAAATTTAATATATTCATTTAAAATAATTTAAAGAATAAATATAGATAGGCAAAATTGATAATTATATCAAAATTACATAATTTTCAAAATAATTAAAGAAAATGTATGTTGTTTTAGATTGAATAACCGGAACTTCGAATTGAAGAAAATGGATATAAAATTTATACTTAACTTTTGATTAGTTTTTGTTTGCAAAAGTTTGTTGAAATGTCATTTTAAGATAATTAATTTTTGTTTAGATATATAAAAAATTAGTTTTCATATAAGGAAAAAACAGAGATTTTGGTGTGATGCTCCCAAACTAAGATTCTTCTATATTTCTAATCTATGGAGGGACTCGAATTAGTCACAAAATTGACAACAATTATTCAAAATAAATTGTGGATACTATTTTTGGGACGGTTAAGATGAGGCATTAAATTTTGTTTTCTGGTCTGCTTTATAATTCTGATAGGTTTATATTATAAATTTTATGATATGTATAGATTATTAGCCATTTCATAGTCTTAACAATCTAACTAATTAATGAATGTTTAGTCCGATAAAGTCAACTATAATAAAGGTTTAATATTTGTCTACTAGTCTACAGTGCTCATAAACAGTAACAAAATATCAACAAGTTATTAGTAAAATATTTTCTTCTGAATACTGATTCAACTCTGATTTAACATATGAAGTCTTAACCTTTTAAGAGAAAAAATGCCAATCCAAATTTGAAAAATTTTAAAAAGACTGAAAAATAGATTTTTCTGGGATGAAAAAGCAAAGTCTATAGAACTCAGAAGACTATTTTAATCTTTTTAATTAACAAAAATTATTTTATCTGTTCTTTCCAACAAGAAAAATAAGCCTATTTTGTTATCTTTTCCATCCTTTCCTTTTGGGCTATCTTTATTCTAGTGATGTCCTTTCCACTTTGCCTCTGTCCAATGCCCTGGGCTAGTTAAAAGAACAAAGAAAAAGTGTTTAAATATTTAAACAAATAACATACAATTATCCACTTTTACATATTTAGAGTGTGAATGTGATATAATTATTTTTATAATTTCAATAATAAATCACAGTCATAATAAGTTTTATTTGAATAAATTAGCTGGAAAATAATTTTAATATAATTAATTTTATTTAAAAAAAAACTTTTATGTAGTAAATTATGAAAAAAAAAGATATGTAGTTATTTTAAAATAATCAGAGAGTTGGTTGGTGAGCAAATACAATAAAGGGGAATAATATTTAAAAATAAATGAGCTATTTTAAAATAATCACACATTTGGTGTAACAAAATAACTGAAAATTTGTAAGAAAAAAAAAAGTTTCTTTTCCTATTATAATGTATACTCTCCAAACTTGCTACTCTTTTCTTTAAACAACTTATAGTAAATTAAAGGAGAGCAACTGAAATATATAATTTCCAAACATGTTCTTAATGTGAATGTTGGAATTATAAACAGAAATTAAATTTTATACCAATTCTAGAGAATGGTAGCTCCAAAATTTCACTAAACAATTATGCTAAGGTTACCTCTTGAGCATTAGCAGGGGTGCAACCTTTCATGTCCCAAGGGCTCAAATTGACTTTTATGCCAAAACAACATTATCCAAATTTCTTAATTTAGTTTAGCTTCAAATAGAAGTATAGTTAGAAAGGACACTGATTGCTAATAAAATATAGAGACATGTACACACAAAGACAACACATAAACATATGATGTCTTAAAATTTGGACAAATGGTTACTGTTGAGAGCAACTTCACCCTTTAGGTTAAAAATTATTAGCACAAATGATTTTTTTCCTTTTAGAATGCTAATGCTAAGCGATCACGGAAACACGATCCATTTTTATTTACATGCTCAGATATCAACAAATTTCATTGCAAGAATGATGGTTTTTCCGTAGGCAAGTAGCATCAGCAAAAACATAAGAGATGAATTACTTCGTAAAAAATACAGTAGCAACTTAGTGCACCAATATTACGTAATTCAGTTAGTTCTGTACTTTTTGTGTGCGTGTGTGTGCCATGTGATTCTGTATTTGAACAAATGAAGTATAAAAGATAAGAGAGTGATGAAAATGTATATTTGGAGAAGCGGATAAGCATGTATTTATAAATCAAAAGAAACTTTACCTACGCAGTCACACGTTCCCACTAAATTACAGAAGTCAATGATGAAGTGTGCTTAAAAGGAGGATGCAACGTTTACATGAAATGTGTCACATGCAACGCCTAGTGGTGACATCTGGAGGCCAAGAAAATTAAATAAGCTTTTTAGGGTTTATATTAATCAAAGATAAAGAGAAAATAAATAAAACAAAGACACAATGCTTACCGTTTGAAGATATATAAAAAGTCTTAATATATAAATTTTCTCCTATTCTTAATTTTTCTGAAAGAAAGTAAGCTAGATAATGTAAGACTTTGTATATTTTGGACTACTATGTATCTTTTCAATTATAATTAGCTACAGTCCTATATAAAATAACAAATTAAAAATAAATAAATTTACAACTCTATTTAATCATTTTCACATTTCTAATTTATTTAATTTAATAGTGTATTTTAATTGTAATTTTTCCAAAAAAATGTATTACAATTATGCAGTTGCATTTTCCTTTCGTTTCACAACATAAGAAAGGTTTTTTTTGTTGCCTATTAGCAAATAATCTATGAAGAGATTGAATTGTGTCTGAGACTAGACATTGCAAATGATTCATTTAACAAATTTTAAGAATAAAACTGGATATTTTCTTTTATATACCATGACAAAGGGAGTAAATTAGAGAAAATGTAAATAAAATTCAAAATTAATTCTGCATGAACATGAAGCAAAAACGATTCTCTAGATGGAACCTTACTCCTAAAATTACAAGAACGTGTACTCTATTACAAAACTGAAACAACCCTTTTATTTACGTTAATCTCTTATTTCACCATACTATAAAACGAGTTGGGATATCATGACACCTTTTTAAATATCTAAAATTAGTTTGGGGCCCAAGAAAATACTATTTCCCTAGGCCCAATAAATATAAAAATAGTTAGGAGCCCAAATAAATATTATGAAACTTGATAGCACAACTCAGCGATTAGCATAAAGACGAGTTCTTCGTGCACTCTAATACATTCTTCTTACATTCCAATAAAAAATTTTAATGTTACAATTGTTCTTATAGAAATTAATAAGAATCGGATGACACCCATCGTCATTTGAAAAAAATTTGACAACTAGATGAACAGGCCAATCAAAATGACAACCGGATAAAACTCATCCAGTTCTCATAGACCAAATCGGAAAATTATTATGTTCACACCATCAAGAACGTCCCAAATCTCAAATCAACTACTCTAATTAACAATATCACTTACTAATTGTTAATAAATACCAAAAATTATTTATCTATTGCTTGTTTGAAAGATTAATTGAAGATTTGAAAAAATAAAAATAAATATGTGATCCGGATGAATGTGAACCGGATAAGTTTTGTTCACAGCAGCGGCGAAGATCCGTTAGTATAGAGTGCAGAGGGATGAAGAGAGCATAGAGTGCAGAGGGATGAAGAGAGACTTTGGCAGCACAAAAAATAGATGGAGCTAGGGTTTTGGAATGTGGGAACGTGACAACCGGATAAGAGTATTAAGGTGGAGACTAATTTGGACTTTTCACTTTTAAAATGTTGAGAGCATTAATGTAATTCTATATTTTTTTTTTTAATGAGGGTGCAGGAAGATCGTATTAGAGTGGCCGAAGAACTCGTCTAGCATAAATAGCATAAATGTCTTTTAAAAAAAAAACCCAAAACAAAAAAAGAACGTTTCAATAAAATAATAAATCGTTGGAAAACAACCTCAATTTAGGCTACTCGATTTGCAAACCAAACCATTTACATATCAACCGGAAATGAATAGGGCATATTTTACCAAGTGTTAAATACTATTGAACCCACCTAATTCAAAGCAGTTAGTGGCAGAGGCTTTCTGCATAGTATTTACCAGTTACGCGTGAAATAGACCTTATGGAAGGGGAGAAGGTAAGTTTTCATAGTAATGATCTTCACAATGGATAAAAAAATAGTTAGGTAGCGAAAAAACCTAATCAAAGTATCAGGATTCCAAAGCACTGTGATTGTATCATCACAGATTTATTTAACAAGGATTCTTGCGTACTAATTGCAAATTACTATTCTCTACAGCATCTCATTTCTCAGGACCAAAAATGTAAGTAAGCGAATTGCATTCAAAATAAGAATAAACAGTTTTCCATTTAAAGAAGTTAACAGATATCAATCTTGTGTTGCAGCTCCTTGGTTGAGCTCGGCAAACCTCATGCCAACCCGCATTGAATGCTTCAGAAATTTCTCTGCACATCTTCGAACACAGGTTTCCTCTTGCTTTTGCAGGGATTTATGCTTAAATGTGTCAACACAATCAGTAAAGCATCTCTCAACCAGTGAATTATACATTCTCAGACTGCAATGAAACATAAATCTTAATCAGGAACCCAACCTTACACAAGCAAGAGAGCAACTAAACGAGCAATTGCTATGTCATGATTGACAATGTCATTCCAAAACAGAAAGTTGTTTGTGTATTCAAACATTTACCATTCACAGATAAAATAAACTGTCAAAATATCCCAAACTAAAAGATTCAGGCATAATTTAAAATGTAATAAACTATTAAATTCATTCTTTATAGAGTTAACATATCTCCTAAAGGGCCCCTAAAATAAACCTCTTCAAATAAAGAAACCATTCTCAGTAGTTCATCCAGTATTGAAAAACCCTCCATGATTAATCCATGGTAGTAAAATATATCAAACTTAAAGACATCACCTAATTAGTTTTATTACTTTAGAGATATTTAGGAAGGAAAGTGATACTTAGTATACCAAATTATTGCTCGATCTTTCAAAACACAGCCAGCCACCACAATTTAAGCAGCAATGCCAAGATCTTTAGAGTTACCACAGCAGGAAGTTCCCTCATTTACAAAATCAAGACTAATAAAGGTATTTGATTTGATTGAATGGAACTTATTTCAAACAATCTAGGCCACTTTAACAAATGTCGTTCCCAAAACGTCCAGAAGCAACATTCGCGTGTTGCGCTGGTTTTAAGGAGAACTTCACTCTGGGCTTCATGAAAAAGGCACACACAGATTCGTAAAAATAGTGGTGCCCGTCACTAACAAATTAGCATGAAGCCCCCAAATCTTAGAGGGAGTCATTCATCAACACACACAAGCTCATACAATATACAGTATACATAAATTCCAAGTCTTGAAAAACGGAAAACGAATAAATGTGGCAAAGTGAAGGTGATAAGAAGCAAAGGGAATTAAACCTGTCACGGATTTGGAGCTGCTCCATCATGGCAGACATTCTTTGCCTATCAGCCTCAGGGAGCGATTCCATATCCGCTAACATGTTCTTGTCCATACTTGATCCACCGATTTGTCACCGTCGAAGGTTTTGCGAGGAATTACGGAAGAAACTGCGAAGGTCGACACAAAACCCTAACACGGTAGATCGTTAAGAAGAAGAAGGTATATATAGGGCACACCACCAGTTTCCACTTAACCTAAAATGATTCAGGCTTTCAGCTTTTAACCAAAACGCATCGTTCCAATTATATCTCAGTGTTTAGTTTTTGCTGTTTATTTTTTCAAAGGCTACCTTTTTTTTTTTACTTAAAAAAACACAAATAGTTTTATTTTCAAAATTAAAATACTTTTCATTTGATGATAATAATAATCATATTTAAACATGCTTCCAATAAATTTCCTTTAATACGTTTATATATATATACACGCATACAAATACAAAATATGTAAGAAAATAGACTAGTTACTTAATTTAAGAATATTTTTTTAGTCTAAATTAATGGATAAATTAGACCGATACACTTGAATGAAATAATTTTTGGTAACATTCTTTTTTTATGAAAGGGTTTATAAGATTTTTATTCCTAAGAATATTTTTAGGAGTTTTTAAAATCTGACATATATTTTAATATCAACAATTAAAATTTAATCTGGTACTTAAAAAATTCTATCAATAATTAAAATAAAACTATATCACTTTATAATTCTTTTATCATAAATATAAGACATAATTTTTATGTTAAAAATGTTAATCATCGTACAATAATTATATATTCATAATTTTTTTTGTTATGAATTTTAACTGTATAAAATAAATATTTATTCTGCGCATTTACCAGTTATTTCTACACCTACTAATTCTCAAGTTTATAAATCTGCAAGTTATGTTATTCAGAAATTCAAATTTATAATTCTCAAGTTTTTAAAACGAAAAATTGTTTTGTTTTTTTAGCCTTTTTGAGATTCGAAAATAAATAAACAGGGGCAATAACATAAGACACCTCTGTTGAACCCGCGTATTCAAGTTCAAAATCTGTTTCTGGGCAATATTATTTTCAAAGCCCAAAATTTTGGACAAAAAGCCCGTTTAGGCCCGACACTATATACAAATCAATGAGTATATACAATCAGTTTCATTTGCTCTTAATTATTTTTAAAATAAAGCTAATTATACTTATACTAGTAATCAATCAGAATAAAACATTAGAAGTAGAAATCCAGCCGTGCAAGAAAACTATATCAGGGGACAATTGTCATATTCTCATTATTTATTTCCATATATTTTCATTTACAACACTATATTGTTTTACATTTTGCTATTCCTTTTATTTTTATAGACAATAAAATTAATTTATAATATTATTAAATCAACTCCTCTGCCTTTCACCATCCTCGTAGCACTGAATATACTGTTTTTTTTACATATCATGGTTAGAAAAATAGTTCTTGGTCAAAAAATTAAATTGTTTCATTTAGATTATTAATTAAATATATAATACGAGAAGAAAATTTTCGAATACTCTTTACATGTATAAAATTGCTTACAAGTCCCACATATCTCATCTTCTTTTCCACCTTTAGTTGATTAATTCAATATATAATCATTTTAAGGATTGCATTCCATAACATTAAAATTTAACAATATAAAAGAAAGGGACTTTTGTGCTAGTATATTTGGCAATTTCATAGAAAAAAAAAAAAGTGAGGTTATATTAACCCAATAATAATCCTACTTTTTTCAATCTACATCTAGAATGATCTCTATCATGCAACAAAAAAAGAACCAATGAGTCCTACCTTAGTAAATCCTAAACCCCATGAATCCCTTGAATCAAATCCATATTTTACTATTTGAGAGATGACAAAAATGATGGAAGAAACTTTGAAATGAAAAAAAAAAAAGGTGAGAGGAAAACACTCCATTGTCAAAGTTGTTGATGGCATGGATAGAATGAAACGAGAGAGAACAGAAAACGCGTAATGGTTTTTGTTATAGTTGATGGTTGGCCTGAGGGTAATGAGATTGAGATTGACAATGACGATGGTGGCTATCTATTGCCTAATATGGTCAAATCTCATGGATTGTGTATGCTCAATGGCTGGCATTCTAATAATAAAATATCTCTCTTTCTCACTTATACTTCTTCTTCTCCCTTCATCTTTTTCTCTCAACCTTCATGCCTACTAGTCTTTCCATTTCTACTCCACTCATTGCTTTTTGTTTTCTTTGGCACATCACACAGTTTTCTTGACTTTCAAATATTGGACTCCGACATTCCCTTTGCCCTTTCAACAACTTACATTTCATAATCAAATACAATTTCCAATGTGTCTTCACAAAATGAACTTTGGAAAAATTCCAACTTACTAATACTAAATAAAAATAGATTTTCTCACTAATCAATGCCCATGTTTATTTAGAGGACAATACAATTTAATTTGGATTCTGAACATTATTTGTGTTTCACTATGTAATATTTATGATAACATATGCTATTCCTAGTCATTCCAAAATAATGGGGTAAATAGACTTTTAAACAAATTTAAACCATTTAGTGATTTACTCTTAACCAGCTCTCTTGGTGGGATCAAAGTAGGGATTGTCTGGAGAAAGAAACAAAGTAAAAAAAACAATTAGAAAAGTAAAAGATATAAAATTATATTTTAAAGATAAAATAGTTGATTTAATATAGAATGCGAAAATTCAGATAACAACCAACTTCAGGTATTGGTGTTCAGATTTTTAGACTTTCAACTGTGGCATTTGATGTCTTGCCCTTCAAAATTGATAAACGTTTTTTTGAACCATAAAAAGGGTTAACTCTCTAAAAGTTCTTTCTGCTCAAGCGTAATTTTGAAATATAGATATAAAGAGATAATTATATGCAATATTTATATACGTTAAATAGAATCAAGTTTAATTTACATAGAAAATGTCAAAATTAATTTTTAACTAATTAAGACTTACCAAGGCGAGGTTGAATTATATTTTTAAGGTTTTTAAGATTTTTTTTTCAAGCGCGTAAATTATTTTATGTAGCTTGAAGTAGAACAAAAGTAGATATAAACTTAAAGTTTGATATATATTTAGATGATAAAAAGCATAGAAGATGTCAACTCATGTTTTATTTTCATAAACAAACATAAACACGATCTCAGATAAAATAATAATAAAATTAATAAGGTTTGAGAAAAAGAAACATAGTTTTTTATAATATTTCTCTTATAATAAGATTATGTAAAGTTCTTAGTTGAAATAGTTCATTACTTCTATATCTACATTTAATAAAAGGTTATTTAATTCTCACTCTTCATAATACGAATGTTTTTTTTTTATTTCTTTAAGTTAAGTATATGATTTTTTTTTTGTAAGATTTCTCAAAGCTTTTACACGAGACGAAAGTCATTATTGGTATAAACAAAAGGTACTTACAAATAAAAGAAAGCTATTCAACTTAATCTTAGGATAATTTCACAAATAATGAATATAAAGCTTGAATCACTAAATCTAGTATTCGCAAAATATAAAATTGAATAGAGGGCTTCTTAGAGATAAAGGAAAAAAAATGTAAATTTTTTGAGAATATTGCAACTTGTCTTTGTCTTTTATGAAGTGTTTTCTTAAATATCCGTATATATTTTTTGTTTTCCTTTGTACACAAAGAGACTTTAGCTAACCGTTTCGACTACTTCTCGTTATTCTTTGTTTCGATCTATTATATGAATGGTATGCATCACTTAAATATTTTGTATCTAACGTTTTATGTGAAACCCTAATGATCATTTAATATTTATGACTTGTCTCTTTTTCTGATTTGATTTCCCACTCTAGGAGTAACACTTTGCTCAATTTTTTTTAATGTTAGTCACTTCATTATTGGCACAGAGATATTTAAAATTACCATAACTCTGTCAAACCATGTAATAGATGATAATTCTAGTAAGATGTAAAATTTATTAAATATAACAAACAATATAAATTCTATATAAATGATTTAGTTATAAATATTATATTTATGTAGGAGACAATGATTTTCTGTAGACAATGCTTTGTAAATAATCTCTGTACATGTTGATGATGGTTTTGAAATCAAGAAAGATTCATATAAATGTAAATAGGTAGTAATCAACTTTATTTATATGAACTGAAAGTTTACATTTTTTTTTTCACATATCAAAGCAAAACATAACATGTGTTCATGACTTGATACTTACTTCAGAATTTACTGAAAAATGTTTTGGGATGTGAAAATTAGAACTAACTTTTTAGGAAAGGATGTGAAACAAACATAGTATATTATTAGTTTGAAATGAATAAGATTTAAAATGAAATGATAAAGTTTAAAGGTCCAACAATTAATTAAGTTGAAGGTTTGATGAAAATAAATGTTCTTTCAAAAGGGAAGGAACTTACTTAAGTAGAAAGTATTTGTTTCAAAGTCAATTTTTTTTTAAATGTTATTTTAAAAAATGTGCGATGAAATTAACATTCCTGAGTATTTAAATATTTTAAAAAAATATATTTGGTCAGCCATTAACATTTCTATATCTTTTTACGTTTCTATGATTAATAATTAAAACATATTTAATTTTTGTATTTAAGAATAGTGAGTTTACTTAACACAACAATTAATGCATGTAAGAATAGATTGTGGGTAGTGCATTAAGTATAGATTGTACTTTATATTGAAAACTTAATTTTCACGCAAAAACTAATGAGACATTTTTATGTATATTTTTATTCCTTAGTTATAAATTTTTTACATTGGTTTCAGTAATATGTTTCTTATTACATTTTATACAGAAAATATTAAAAGCATTTTTTTCACAGAAATAAAATTATATATAAACCTGAAAAATATATTTTTACTAGAAATAAATATAATTGTTTCTTGACTTTCCTGCAAGCATGATGATACAGATTTTCAGTCTTCCAGCTTCGTTTTCTGGGAATTAAAAGAAAATCTTTCGAATTATTTTCTCTGCAATATGATGCAGGTAGAAAATTTCCCTACAGTTCTATCACTTCTGCAAAATCTAATGATTACACGCGGTTTTGGATAAAATATCAAAGTCCCTCTATTAATCGATTTCAGACCCTTCACTTTTTCCTTCTCATCATCAATAACGATGATAATAATAATAATAATAATAATAATAATAATAATAATAATAATAATAATAGACGAGTTCAATAACTGTATCGAAATACATCCAGAGAGTACGATGCTAAATAAAAGGAGAAAAAGTAAGAAGTAATTTTTATAACTGATAAATTTTAGTCCAGTAAAAATTTGATTATTTTCAATAAAATATTATAAAATTATATTTAAAATATTTATGATGAGATCCTTAAAAAAATAAAAAGTTTTGTGTTGGACGTGAGAAAGCAAGAGTGGAATATGCCACATCCCAAAACCCGTTTCGTGAATAGTAACTTGAAAGGATAAATTACGTGACTTTGAAAGTAAGAAAATTCTTCAGAACCATGTTCTGGCAGATTACAAAAAGTCAAGTGCATTTTTTCTTCTATTACAAAATTTAATTACATTATGTACTAACAAAGTCCACTCTTATTTAAAAAAACTATGCTAATAATACTATCAAATATTAAAAATTGTCTTAAAATTATAATGCAACTTTACATAAACAAATAAAGTATGGGTTAAGACCCAAACATGATGAAACACATTCGAAATGTGAACATTGAATTGAATCTGTAATTACAAAAAAAGTCAATGGAGTAATGGGCTACATTTAAATGAACATTAGTCAAATTACCTAAATATTCAGGCTGTGCAGTGATGGCAGCATTACTAATATCGAACCACCCCACCAACACATTCAATTAAGATTACCCAACTTTTCCTTCTCTCTCCACAATAACCTTTTCTCATTTCAATTAAAACAAAAAGCCGAAATTCTTGACATTTTTTATTTCTGTTTTTTTTTTTCTTTCTTCCAAATAAATAAATATATTACGAGTTTTGTAAAGTTGACAAACTATAAGACAATAACAATCAAAGAGAGACACGTGGACACCCTCCGCTTGATCCAACGGCGCGCGTGGCACGCTTTACAATATCTTAAAAAAACCAGCTTTAAAACCATTTTTCCCGTGTTGACTTTTCGATTCTAAACCAGAATTTATGACCCTCATTTAAATTTCACCCTCCGTTTTTTCTCCCAAGACACAACAAACAAACACGACAACGCTCTCGCCATCAGAATCATTCATCTCTCCCATCCGTGACCTTCCCACGCGAATCTCGTCCACTTGCATCCGCGCGTGCACTCCACGCCCCATACAAAACGTACCCGAACATTGAACAACATATCAAAACCGGACATCAACCTTTGAGTTTTACTTTATCTTCAACATAGTCAACGCCCCACTCCAAAAAAATCCCACAATTTTTTTTAATAAAATCATCAAGCAAAAAAAGCAAGTGCATTTTCTTATTTAAAAAAAAACTTTATTCCAAAGTCAACGCCATCTCTCTCTAACTCTCTTCATCTCATCTCAACTTCAACTTCTCTTTCTTCTCACATCTTCTTCTTCTTCTTACTCTTCTCTCCAAGTTTTTCAATTTCTCCACCAATCCACCATGAACAGAGCCTTGTAGCGAGTGACCGCGAGAGAACGTTAAAGCTTGTCTTATTTTTTTTCTTTTTTGGTGGGTTTTGTGTTCCGATGGGAAACGGCATAGGGAAGTTAACGGTGTGCTTCACCGGAAATAACGGTGGGGGTCGTCGGAAGCAGGATATATCCATTTTAATAACAGAGCCTCTGGACGAGGGTTTGGGTCACTCGTTCTGCTACGTTAGACCCGACCCGACCCGGATATCGTCATCGAAGGTGCACTCGGAGGAAACGACGACGTTCAGAACAATCTCTGGCGCGTCGGTGAGCGCGAACACATCGACGCCGTTATCGACGGCTTTCGTGGACTTGTACTCCTACGGTTGCATAGACCGAGCGGCGGCGTTCGAGAGTTCAACGTCGTTCGCGTCGCTTCCTCTGCAACCGATTCCGCGGAACCTGGTGAACTCAGGGCCCTTCTCGGGGAACCTAGGGGGTGGTGGTTTTCCGGGCTCGGGCCCGCTGGAGAGGGGGTTCATGTCGGGCCCCATCGAGCGCGGGTTCATGTCGGGGCCCATCGATCGTGGGCTCTTTTCGGGGCCGATGGAGAGGGAGGGAAACGGATCGGATCATTTCCCGAGAAGCTTCTCGCACGGGGGGTTGGGTTTAGGTATGGGATTAGGTTTGAGAGTGAGAACGAAGAAGGGTCGGTGGATTCGTGTTTTGCAGAGGGCGATTTCGAAGACTCTCTCTCGGGGGCAGAACTCGATTGTGGCTCCGATCAAAGGGGTGGTGGTAAAGGAGCCGGAGTGGATGGTGGCGGCGGCGGCGGCGGCGGAGAAGCATAATGAGAATCTGAGCGTGAATCTGAGCAGTGAGGGGAGCTTGGAGGACGACGATTCTATGGAGAGTCAGAATCTTCAATGGGCTCAGGGGAAAGCAGGGGAAGATCGTGTCCATGTGGTTGTGTCTGAGGAACACGGTTGGGTTTTCGTGGGGATCTATGATGGTTTCAATGGACCCGATGCCCCTGATTACCTTCTCTCGAATCTCTACACGGCGGTGCACAAGGAGCTGAAAGGGTTGTTGTGGGATGACGGGTCTGCACCGGAAAATTCCCCGCCTAAAGAGGACGTGTTGCGAGATGTCACAGAAGTTGCAGATGTTACAGATGTAGATGCCTGTTCTCACTGTGTTGAACAAGAGAATAATAACTGTAATAAGAGTACTAATAAGAAAGGTAGGAGTTCGAGGAACAAGTACAAAGGTGCTGCGAATAAGTGGGAGGAGAATCAACGGAGGTGGAAGTGTGAGTGGGACAGGGAGAGGTTAGAGCTTGATCGGAGGTTGAAGGAGCAACTGAATTCAAGCCGATCTGGGTCTGGTGGAGCAGCAAGTTCTATTAATCATGCGGATGTTTTGGAAGCTCTTTCTCGGGCTCTGAGGAAGACTGAGGAGTCTTACCTTGATGTTGCGGATAAGATGGTGATGGAGAATCCTGAACTTGCCTTGATGGGTTCTTGTGTTCTTGTAATGTTGATGAAGGGGGAGGATGTTTACGTGATGAATGTGGGGGATAGTCGCGCTGTGCTGGCTCAGAAGGCCGAGCCTGATTATTGGCTCGGCAAGATCAGGCAGGACTTGGAGAGGATCAATGAAGAGACCATGAATGATCTTGAATCTTGGGATGTTGATAACTCCAACTTGGTTCCAAGTCTTAGTGCGATTCAGCTCACTAAAGATCACAGTACTAGTGTTGAAGAAGTAAGTTGTTTGCCGCTGTTTGATTACTTGTTTTGCGCAGGTTTTTGTTTTGTGCATGTCTTTATTTGGAGTATCTGGTTTCTATTTCAGGAAATCCAGAGAATTAGAAAGGAGCACCCGGATGATCCTTGTGCTGTTGTAAATGACCGTGTTAAGGGTTCTCTCAAGGTTACCCGAGCATTTGGTGCCGGATTTCTCAAACAGGTTGGTATCTATTGTTTACTGATTATCCAAATGCATTCAGTTATTCATCCTACTTTACAGTAATTATATCTCTTCAACATGAACGGTTTTCAGATTTTGCAATAACAAGATATACTCTCTTGAAGGTTCCTTCTTTTTGTTGCCACAGAAGGTTCCTTAGATCCAATAACTAGCCTGATCCTTGGAATATAAGGATTTAGAAAATTGTTGTTGCTGGTATTTCTTGTGCAAAATTAATCACATATTGGTAACTTAGTTCCTCTTATCAGAAATTGGAAAATTGAACCATGAATTATCAGCCTATCTTTGGAAATCTATGCAGCATTTTCTATGCTATAAATGGAAACTATTCTGCATTTTTTTCTTATTTCTTGTGCTAATCTTTTGCAGCCAAAGTGGAACAACGCACTTCTGGAGATGTTTAGAATAGACTACGTAGGAAACTCTCCTTACATCAGCTGCCTACCATATCTAAAACACCACAGATTAGGTCCAAAGGACAAATTTTTGATTCTATGCTCCGATGGGCTCTATCAGTACTTGTCAAACGAAGAGGCAGTGGCTGAAGTTGAGCATTTCATCACATTACAACCTGAGGGAGACCCTGCTCAGCATTTGGTTGAAGAAGTGTTATTTCGTGCTGCAAAGAAAGCCGGTACTGATAATACCAACCACCAACTTCACTCAAAAAATATCTCACAACTGCATTTTACAAACTGATTTTTGGCATGTTTATTTTCAGGGTTGGTCTTTCACGAATTGCTCGAAATTCCACAAGGTGATAGGCGCCGCTACCATGATGATGTTTCCATCATTGTCATTTCTTTGGAAGGAAGGATATGGAGATCATGTGTATAAATAAGTATACTGAAAACCATATATATTATGATATACCAAAAAAAGGAAAGGGAGCAAGATATGAGATATATATAGTGCCGAAGGGTGAGGCATCCTTTTTGCTGTTTTCCCCCTCCCTACTCAACTTTTTGTAAAACACCAATTGAGCTCTTGGAGAGTGCTTAGTTGTGCAATTAAGTGGGTGGTGAGGACTGTAAAGTTGTAAAAGCTGGATGATTTTGTTGATTATAAGTCACATAAAATTGTAATTTTTGCAATAAAAGTCATTGCTTAATAATGTTTTGGTCGTGCAGAAAGCACTAGCCACCTCCATCACTTTGTGCAACTCTGGTTGGCAAATGGAGGGGCTAGTCATCTGTGCATCAGCATCTTTTTCCATTAAAAAAATAATGCAACATATTCCAAAATGCCTACAACATGGCCCAAGCTTCATGCAGGTTATGTTTGCCTTTTCAATTTGATGTGGATGAAGCACTATTTGCAATGTGGCAGGCATTATTTTTTGTGTTGCGATATTCGTTCAGCCAAATGGTCTTTTTTTCTCCCCTCTTACGTGTGTCCAATTTAAACCAGATGATGCTTTGTTCTCTTGTTGCCAATTTCTAATAAAAAGAAAACATGTGGTGCGATTTCGTATTAGGCACGCTGTTTATCACAATCAACTTTGAATTTTAGATTTTGACCTTAATTCTTTTTCCACCGTTTAAGGGTTGACGACACTTACAAATTGCATACGAAAGGGTTCAATGAACAATGAATTGAAAGTAAACAATCCCCACCAATTTAAGCATCAGTCCATTTTATGCAGTTCCCACCATACGTAAGTTTATTCAAAATCAAACTTTGACCAAATAATTTATAAGGGCATAAATAAAAGGTTGAATGCTATGTTTCTAAGGCCGGTATTAAAGTTTTCACAGTATACCAAATTCATATACAAAATAAATGCATTTTTTTATTTAAATTAGGATGATAATCAGGTGGTATGAATATTTCTCTAGTTTATTTTCTACGTTATTTTATGAACATTACTTAAATTTCAAAAATATCAATGTAATACACAATATATATATATATATATATATATATATATATATATATATATATATATATATATATATATATATATATATAT
>Ga0099825_1003143_pt1 | contig 22066 bp, 10 predicted proteins | sample SiratroredBW_FD_76838 | JGI IMG/M metagenome (GOLD analysis project Ga0099825, IMG submission 76838) | Root nodule microbial communities of legume samples collected from California, USA - Siratro red BW | ecosystem: Host-associated > Plants > Roots > Nodule | place: USA: California | collected... | reverse complement strand
TAACCTGGTGAGCATAACAACCTGGTGAAAAGCACCAGCATTTAATCACTATTAAGTAGAATCAAATCAACTATTCAAATTTCTAACTTTTTTATAATTTTTAAATTTATTCTTAATTAATTTTCGTATCATGGATATTAGAAAAGACAGGCAGAAAGAGAGAGACAATGTCACATGGTGAAACTTTAATGACAATTTTATTTTTATTATTATTTTTTAACACCTTTTGAATGGACTGATTTTCTTTAACTTTTTTACTTTTTACAAATTTTCTTTTAAAACTTTATTCATAAAATAGAATGAAACCAAAAGCTCTATTTTTTATTTAAATGACAAATAATGATAAAAACTAAATAACACATATTTTTTATTTTAGTTTTATATTTTGAAATAATTTTATTTGCATTGGAGGTTGACACCGCGAAACAAAGCCTTTCCTTTCAAATGTTCTGAACATTGGAAAAAAACCTATAATGTCCTTAGCCACAAATAACACCCCTCATCACAAAATTTCGCATAGACCTCTCAGTCACGTAGGAAAATTTGTTACATATGCGATTGGCAATGAGTTAGAAGCCATGTATGATTATCAAACCAACATTTTCCTATGTGCTATCTATTTTTAATTTTTAGTGAAATACCCCTTAAGTCTCACATTAATTTTACTAGTTTTACCACTAATTTTGCTAGTTTTGCTGCTAATTTCTAAATTAAATTATTGACTTTTTACTCAATCAATTTACTGGTCCTTATATTGATATATGGCTGGATTTTTCTTGTTTTGCTGCATTATTCATGATACGCAAAACATTTTGTACTGACTCTTACTATATTAATCCTATTATATGTATAAGATAATGTACCTAATTGAAAAACAAATTTGTGGATGCAAGATTAATTCCTTAGAAATTAAATTGAAAAACAAATGTTTTTTTTCATTATTGTTTAATTAATCTTAGAATAATTTGTGAAGATTCAAGGAAGAGAATTTAGAAGTTACAAATTATATTTAAAGATAATATCATAATAGGAGACATGAGGACCAAGTTTGTTGTCTTGACAATCAGGTTTTATCTTTTTAACTTAGATTTATTTTATATATTTATAAGTTATATTCAGTGTGATATATATTATAATTTTTAATTTTATATAAAATATATACAAATATGGCAACTAGAAAATTTGAATCAGGTTATTCAAAACTTAAAAAAAAAAAGAGTTTAATTTTTTTGTTGAATCACAAAAAAAGACTATGGATAAATTTATAAAAATAAACAAAAAAATGAATTAGAAAATAGAGGTGAGTCTTCTTTGAATAAAGAACATAACAATATAAATATAGGTAAAGATAACAATATAAATATAGGTGAAGACAAAGATTAAACCAATTAGCTTTATTTCGGTTGAAAAAAGATTTTTTAAATAAAATTAATTATAATAATTTAATAGATAATTTTGTATCAAAAAAATTTAAAAAATAAATTTTAGATAAAAGTATCATAATTTTAATTATTTTATTAATTTAAAAAATGTCTCATTTTTTTATTTGCTTTAAGCCTCTAAAAGCCTCTAAATACTTGAGCCGCCACTAGCGGCACAGGATATATAGATCATGATTTTGAATCATCTAGCCATATAGTATGTTTTTGGATCTAAAACTTGTTTAAATAGATTTCTAATACTAAAATTTTTTATATTAAGTTGAGTAGACATTGTAATATAGAACACACTAAATGCTCACTACTATTGAAGTATACATGTTAAGATAAATTTTATATTTGAAGTACCTTAGTCCATTTTGATCTCTTAATTAACTTTTATTCTAAATTTATAAATCTTTGGACTCTCAAAATCTCTTCCCTCAAACATAAGTTTAACACAATATAAGATCTTCAAATGTAGACGGGGCAGAGTTTAACTTAATGAGATTTTAACTTAGTTTATGATGTTTTAGTTAACTTGTGAATTGATTGTGCTAATAACATTTGCAACAAATAAAAAAGTAACACTAAAAAATATAATTAAATTAATGGTGAATGCAAGTACATGCATGAATGACATAAACTAAAAGAAGTACTAAAAAAAGGAAAAGCAAGGATGGAAATAGGGTGATGCAGGTGTGTGAATCATTTGCATATAAAACCCCTTGGGACATTCCTTCTGCAAGTGTTGAAAAGCTTGGTAAAGGAGATGGGGATGTCGAGTTTGAGGCCGAAAATGTTTGCTTTAAGCGCAGTGCAAACGCAGACTGCAACTTCAAAGTCTGCAAAGCCTTTGATTATAGCGCAACAAGGTGCCCTTGGGGGCATCCCAGTGGAAAAGTTAATCTCTTTCAGAATACCCGAACACGCGGCTAGTTTAAGAGCGTTATGTGGACAGGATCTGGGAGACGATCTTGGAGGTGTATGTCTTGGAGGAGTATGTCTTGGAGGAGTACAGAGAGTACCAGCAGTCAAGTTCATCATTGTTGTGTTTGGAGTTGGAGCAAAATTCTCAAATCCAGATACAACTGCAAACAATGCAGCAACGTTAAGTGCCGCCAGAACACATGTTTTGGGAGCCATAATGTTCAATGTTTTGATCACTACTAGATAACACCACAAGAAGTCAAGAAATATAGAAGAGTGTGTTTGTGGAGATGGTAGAAAGTGACTTTATAGTGGTAATGAAGCTGAAAAATAGAAAGGATCTTCTTCATCCACGGATCTTGAGACTCGATCATTTAACAGAAATGTAGAGAATTACTCAAAGGCTATTAATAACATTTGCACGTGGAACGCTATACCTCAGTGCAAATCATAGAAACTAGCACCTAACTTTATGCCTCCTGATACGTTTACTTTTATTTGTGTTTTAAGTGGATGTAATAATCTAAAATTTGCAAAGGAATTATAGAACGTGCATGTATATGCATGGATCACTAAGAACTTGTTTGGTTCTAACTAGGATAAGCAGTTATTGTTACAGCAAAGGAAAACGCAGAAAGTTAAAAAATCAAAAAATAAAAAATATATATAAAACCAAAAATCCGGATAGAACGAGAAATTCTTTAAGATTTATTAAAATAATGTTATATTTTTTATAATCAATTCTTATTATTAATTTATTTATACATTATTATCATAACATAAATATGATTAATTATATGATGTAATATGCTAAAAATAATAAAATATAAATTATTATTATAAAATGATAATAAAGTATTAATAAAAATAAAAATGATAATAATAAATTTAGAAAATTATCACAATAAAATTATAATTATTATTTAATTGAAATTTATTTATAATATTATTTTACGATTTTATCAATTAAATATTTTTACCACTACCTCAATTATAAATTTTCATAAACTTTTCTTTATTTTTTACTATTTTTCACTTAATACAAACAACTTAAATTTTCATACATTTGATCTCAAGTCTCTTCATATTCATCTCATAAATCTATCTTTAAGATCCAAACAAAGTCTAAAAAGTTAAAGTTGTGGATATTATTGACATTAAAGAGAGTCCTTTTAAGTTTGGTTGAAGGCCATTTAAATATGCCTCGTTTAAAAAAATATATAAATTTTATTTTATTTTTTCATGATGCAAACTTGTTTTAAAAGTTTTTTAAGGTTATGATTTATAGAATCTAATCGAGCGTAAACAAAGTTAAACATACCAATTTAGTAAAAAAATAAATTAAATCTAACACTTAATTAATTAATTAAATTGTATTTTTCTTGACTTTTTTACCTCACTAGTATCTATTTATTTTTTATTTTCCTCAATAGCACTCTTTATTTTCTATTTTCTTCAATAGCGCTCTTTATTTTTTATTTTTCTCAATAGCACTCTTTATTTTTTAATTCCTGAAATAATACTTTTTTGTTTTCTGTAATAGCACTCCTTTTTTTCTGTAATAGTTATTAAAAATTGTGATTATTAACTTATTAAAATTAGGATTAAAAATAATTAAAATAAAATAAAAATAATAATACAAAGAAAATAAAATGAAAAAATGATAAATTATTTTATTTTATATTTTATAATAAATTTAAATTTGGCATAATAAATTATACTAAATAAATTATAATAATTTTGTGATTGTATTTTTATATTAAAATTGATATTGGAAGGAAAAATTATAATAAATTATAATTTTTTTATTTGAATTAAAATTTGTATTTTTAGTTTGTTAAAAAGAATATCTAAATAATTAATGAAAAAAATAAATAAAATTTGATTTTTGATAAAGATAAATTTTGATTTTTGATAAAGATAAAATTTGGTTTTTGATAGAGATAAAATTTAATATTTTACTAAAGAAATCATTTGATTTTTATAAATTTTGATTTTGGATAAAGATGTAATTTATTTTTTGATAAAAATAAATTTGAGTTTTGATAAAGATAAAATTTATGTTTTATTTCACACAAAGTATTTGATGTACCATTGACAACTATTTAGTAAATATATGATTGTCATTTAATTTCCTCTTTATCTTCATCCTGTATTGCATCATTTCAATAATTAACAATTTTTAAGTAATAAACATAACATTTAAACGCAATTGAAAATAAATTAAATTTTATTTAAAATTTTTAAACCATTTAATTAATATTTATTTACAAAAATACTTAAACAATTTTATTTTTTTCTATTAATTATTTAGATATATTTTTAAGAAATGAACAATATAAATTTTAATTCAAATAACAATTTTATAATTCATTATAATTTCTCTTCCAATATCAATTTTAACACAAAAATACAACCATTAAATTATTATAATAAAATACAATCACAAAATCATAAAAAATAAATAAAAATAAAAATAAAATAATAATCATAATCATAATTAATGTCCTAACTGTAAAAAAATTAAAAAAGAAAAATAAAAATAAAAAAAATAAAAGAGTGTTATTTTACTGTAGAAAAAATAAATAGATGTTAGTGAAGTAAAAAAGTCAACAAAAGAATACAATTTCACAAATTAAAGAATAAAGAGTGATATTGAGAAAAATAAAAGATAAAGAATATTATTGAGAAAACTAAAAAATAAAAAAGTGCTAGAGAAATAAGAAAAAGTCACTTTTCTTCCAACTATGATTTCACTAAGCAAAGAATAAAGTATCCATATATAAAAGTAAAAGGGTGACATTACTATTATTATCACACCACTATTTATGCTGCCAAATACCAATGTATCTACGATGTAGAATCGTTAGTTTTTTTTTTTTTCCTTTGTTTTTATGAATAGGAGATATGGTCTTTAGTCCATGATCGAAGAATGAAAAAGGTATCTTCAATTGTGACGGGATGCTCAAACCAAGAAACGGATCTTTTGATTAAAGAACTAAAATGCCAAATCTTTTTTCTTTATTAGAATTGCAAGGTCTTGGTGAGCATACAATATCACTATAAAGATATTATAGGTCTTTATAGAGTGATTTCGTGGGAATGATCAGAACCTTTATTAATTTCTACAAACATTTTTCACCTTAAGAGGATTAGGTCCAACAAACTTGAGTTTTCCAGACAAACATTTTGTACACTCGTCATTGTCATTTTAGGTAACGATTTAACTTGAATCGTAACAACTCAATCCAATCTAAATTTGATTTGATAATCAACGTTTTCTGAGGAAGACCCAAACATAAAATGAAACACAATTTATCATAGCAATAGACAAGTTACCTGCCTAACCAATGAATAGTAAATGATTTATCCAATAAATGTCATCATCTGTTTAATAAAGGATCAAATTGAATAAATAAATCTTTCTGAACTAAAATGATAGATTTCTTTAAAAAAAAAAAAAAACAGCACCACAGATCCTTAGGTAAAGGACATTATGACATTTTCTCTGCACTGTATAACAAGAAAAACGTTGAAAGTTTAATACAATTGACCGGTGATAAAACTTGTAAAAGGAAAAAAAATACCAAAACATGGAAACAAAAAAACTCAAGGAAAAAAAAAACTCCATGATTTTTTTACAGAAATTTAATTTGATAAGAGAATTCTAAGAAATATGTATATGAACAAGAACAACAAATCTGCACCTGCAAGTACCCTGTTCAAGGCACTTGGTATTCTTAGTTTCTTACTAAAACAGATATGAGGGGAACTTCTCTCTAGAGCACAGCACACTATTAGTAGAGCATGTGATATTGAGGGGCCAGAATACAGAAGCACCCATATCCACAGCCACAGCCTTTGATTCACCTGCATTTATGATGATCTCCATTTAGGCCTAAAACCAAGTGTTATGTTGATATGATGATCTGCTATGTTATGTTTAAGATTTAGAATACAATGCCGATGAATACATGGCTGTATTTAACCACCTACCTAATTAACCTCAGAAAGGGGCTTCCAGTGATTCTTCCCAGACATCTCCACTGGCATTTGACATATCTTCACCATCTTCTTCCATGGAAAGCCTAATATACTCTCTATGTGCAAAACGATCCCACTCGGTCAAATTTGGATCCTCACGTTCCTAAACAAAACTCCTTATCAGATAGTAACCAACATTACTAAAGCCTTCATGTCAGCAATATAGGATCTCAAACTTATTTCTACCTGCCGTATGAGAAATGGATCGCGCGTCTCGAAAGCAATAAATTTGTTGAGATTGAAAAGAATATTGAAAACATTTCCAGAAAGTTTGCTTCCTTTAACATCTCGTAATGTGATATATCCCTCAGTCTGCAAATGTAGGACAGTCACCACTTGCCATATACTGCAGAGGAATAAAACAAAAAACAAGTAAAAAAGGAACAGAGATGCAAGGATAAGAACAAAGAGAAACCTCTGGTCCAATCATATCTACAATCTGACACAATATATCTTCAAAAAGCACAGGCTCTTGGGCCATGCACTCCATCCGATGCAACTGCTCCTCGTAAAAGAACTGCATTTCATTTGGTGTCAGCACTCCATTTCCATCCAAATCAATGCATTTGAACCTACAAGAATTAAAAAAAATCTTCAGTTTGAATTAAAAATTTGTGGAAAGGAAATAAAAATTGCAGCAGGTCAACTTCTACAATTGTTACTGAGTTACTGAATCTACAATGTAGAAATATATTGAACACTCAAAAAAACCTTGAGTAAGCAGTAAGTTTCAATAATCTTAAAACGAATACTCAAGTTAAATCATGTATGGATAACTTGTGCAAGTGACATGTTGACTAAATTATAGGACATTGACAAATGTGTTAATTGCTACAAATGATGATGTGCTTATCATGCAATATGCTGGAAAAATGCCAGCAACATATTCTACTATTTGTTGAAATTCATTAGGAATCCCGATTCCATGAATGAGGCTCGTTGATCAAAGAAGGAATCTGTTAAGCACCGACATTAGGCTTCAACTGCGAAACCGCTACGGGTCTATACCTGAAGGCCAAAGAAACTTGGCCTTCAGTTTCAAACAGGAAAAAATAACAAACGGATGGAAATTAGTTATAGAGAGGAGAGAGAGCGTTATGGTCATGAGTATATAGTTGTTAGATTTGGGAGCCAAGAGGATATTCTCCTGCTTGGGAGTTCCTGTTTAGCTCTTCTTGTTTCTTCCTCATTACTTCCTTGCAGAAACAGAGTTTACATTTTTACTGACAAGAGTTTCTATCAATTAGCGTTTTCATCAAGAGCCAATTGTAGTCGAAACAAGGATGACACATCACAGTGCCTGAATGCTTCGGAAAACAAGTAGCTGCTGTTGATTTGGGTCTACAAACCAGAAAGCATGATTCGATACTGAAGGGAGATACAGATCAGCCATGGTTCCTTGATGACCAGTGTTGGCAAGATCACCAAGTCACTCCAAGCTCCACCGAGGTGCATGACGGATTTCAGCAGCAGAAACAGCAGTCTCCATTTATGAGTTCAACACCACAAGGAGGTCATAATTATTTGCTCATCATTTCAGACAAGTTCTATCTTTTAGAAAGGCAAGTCGGATTGACATACCTCAGCAGCAAAACATTAAAACAAACCCTCATTGATCGCTTGGTGATCATAATATGAGTAACACATTTTCACTACTCACATTACTGCAGAAAAGAAGCACGGTATATGAGTACACAGGGGCTTTCTTGAGGTCCCCTTAGTCAGATTTTGCCACTGGTATAGGAACAATACATGCGTTTCTCCTTGGGCAGGTTTAAAGAAGAAATTTGCATGGAGGTCTTGGAATTTTGATACCCCTAATTCTCACTGGTTGATTTCAGTGGCTTGACTATTGACAGAAAGATTACTCAGTCAAGTCCAACTGCACGTTTGACCAGTAGGCATGGCTCGCAACACTCTCAAAATACAACCTTCTCAGATAATTTGAATTCCATTGGATCAAAGTAACATGAAGGAATCCCCCATTCACTTCACAGGCTCTATTGTTTATAGAAAATTCACTCTAGGGTACTACATTTTTTGAGAGAATATATTGTGACATGAAGGAGTAAAAAGAAAAATGTAGTTGCCCAGTCTAGTGTAGAAGTATAGTTTCAAGCTATAGCAAGTGATTTAATAAAATTACTAAAGGAATCTTTGATATGATTAGGATTGAAGAAGAATCTAATGAAGGAGAAAATAAACTACAAGAAGAACCAAGAATACAAACAAGAGGCATGACACAAAAAGAACAAGAAGTTTCAAGGAAGATTAAGAAATAAAGAGGCAAAATAAAATGTAAACCTTTTGTGAGATTATAGAATATTCTAAAAGAATAAAACAATATTATATAAACCCTAAAAGGCAAGCTTAAACGTCCAAGGTAAAGGAGTAGACACATGAAGTATATCTATCTTCAACATGTCACTTTTAAAGCTTTGTTAGGATTAAAGACAGAGCAAAAAAGGAAAGAAAGAAAGGAAAAGAGAATAGAAGTAAGATTGTTTAGATTGAGAGAAAGATAGTGGAAAGTGAGCAAAAAGTTTACCATAGATGTGATTGATGTAATAGAATAAATTTAATTATATATTAATATATTTATAAAATAATTTAATGTAAAAAACAAATTTCTGATAATATAAATCAAAATTAAAATCAAATTTAAAGTAAAATACCAAATTATTACAAAATTTTAATAAATAAAAAAATTATATTTTACAATAAAATTATATTAAAATAAATTATCAAAATTTAAATAAATTAATTTTATTTTATTTATTATTTTATTATAATAATAAAATATATTTATACATATTTAATTATTATATATTACATATTAATATAAAAATATATAATAAAATTAATTGATTAAATATAATTTTCTTTTAGACTAATTATTAAATAGTAAAATAATTTATTTTATTAATATTAAAATTCAAATTATTTATTTATTATATCATATATCATAATTGATTATGCATAAATTTTAAAACTTTATTCGCTATGGAAAGTTACCAAAAAAAATGTCTTGTTTCTTGTTTCTTGTGTTCTTTTCATTTAGTTATTTGCGCTTTCGGCTTAAATTTGCACCTCCATGCTTTCGGTTGTTGGATACAAACAGGCCACTAAGGCTATGTGCTAGTTTTCATGTACATGTAACGACTTCACATATCTCTGCCTTTTCTGAAGAATGCCCCATGCCTGTGCCTCTCCATCTTTCAAGAGTCATCCATGTGCTAAACCAAGATTAGGAAGTTAACTTTGTATTTAATCATAGAACTGATGATACATTAAATGTATTCATTAACTTAAGCATTATCATTAGACTTGTGTTCACTAGATGTAATCATTACTTTTGCGTTCACACTCAGAATTCCTTTTCACACTCAGAATTCCTTTTCTTATGTTTGCATTACTTGAAACCCATTTTCATCCATCTTGGCTAAAACTTCATAATAAGGCCAAAGACTCTCTTATAAACTTACACTGGAATGAATGACACACACTTGACTTATGAGCTTCTTTGAGTGCTTTAAGAGTATGAAACTCGTCTTTGATTCTTATCTTGAAGAGCTTCTCTTAAAGTAGCGAAACTTCATTGCAGTTATCCGTTGGAACTCCTAAAGGTTGCGTGTTTTTTCCATCTTCTAGTCTTAATCTATTTTCTACTTTCATTTGCAAATTTGTTCTTTTTTTCTCCTTGTTTTTCATGAATGACACAAGCCTTTTTTTCTTCTTCCATGGAGTATGTTTTCTTTAATACCTTATTGAGTTGATAGAACCATCCACCTCTCAAGGAACACATCAATCTTCATGCCTCAATAAAAGTATATTACCAACTTGCTTAAAGAAACAGGTAAAACAGTTTGCAGACCAACAAGTACACCAGTTGATCAGCAGGATGTTGTTGAGGACAAGGAAAAGTATCAAAGACTTGTGAACAGACTCATATACTTATTCTACGCAAGGCTAGACATTGACTTTATTGTGAGCATACCAGGTTATGCATCAACCAAAAGAAGGGCATTTACAAGTTGCCCTTAGAATTGTCCAATATTTACAAAAAATGCCAAAGAGGTATTTTGTTCATACAGAATAATGTTGTAAGTCCTAAGGCATTTATGAATGTTGATTATGGGGCTCAATCATGAATAGAAGGTCAACTATTGGATATTGCACCTTCCTTGGCGGAAACCTAGTGACTTGGAAGAGCAAAAAACAGAGTGTGGTGGCCTAATCTACCTCTGAGGCAGGATGGCCCAAGAAATATGTGAACTTTTATGGTTGAGCAATGGATTGGAAGATAAGTTGGGATAAATCTGAGTTATATTGTGATAATAAATCTACAATTAGTACAATCCACAACCTAGTGCAGCAAGATAGAACTAAACATACCGTGGTGGAAAGACAATTTATCAAAGAAAAGCTAGACAATGACTTGATTTGCACCTTATGTGTCCACTCAAAGCCAATTTGCGGATAACTCACCAAGGGACTGAATGGCAAAAACTTCGAATGAATCATATCCAAAGCTGGGAATGGAGAACATTTATTCACCATCTTGAGGGGGAGTGAAAATATGTGTTGCTCCTTATGCACTTCAAGATGTTTCGTACTTTAGGAAGTTTTATATTAGCTTTATTGTATCTTGTTAGTAATATTAGGCTTGTATATTTAGAAACAATCCCATAATCACAGGGATTTGTCCTCCAAAATAAGTTATACCTATTTTCAAAAATAGTCAGCAGGCTCATGTGTGTGTGTATAAATCTGATGTATCTCATAATATATTTTTTCCTGAATTTGAGAGAATGGTATGATGAAAAGTGAGGGAGTGGAATGAGAAAGAAAGGAAGAGAAATAGGTAAGAAATGAGTGGAAATGAAAGTAGTTTGGATTAAAAGAAATGAAGAAAAAAGAGATCAAAGTATTTTTATAACATTTTTATTTTCATATTAATTTTATTATTGTTCTTTTATTTATTATTTCTATTTATTATCTTTAAAAAATTGAAAAAAAATAACCGCATATATGTCACTCCATAATCAATTATATGGCCTTCATAATCAATTATAGGGTGATTTTTAACTAGGATGTGGTAGAAAAACACGACATAATTAATTATGTTGTGCTATTTCAACTTTTCACTTATTTCATCCCACATTTGGGAAGAAAGTTTCTCACACACTCTTCTTTAACTTTCCAACTTTCCACCACCTTCCACATAAGCAAACCCGTGACCTCACCTCACTTTCTTTCTCTTTCGTCTTTGCACTCCCAATTTCGTGGGATGCAAATGAAGGCTAACAGAAAAAACAACTTATGAAATACCTATTCAAGATGTCTATATGACAGAAAGTTTTAACACAAGACAGGGAAATGGCACCTTTAGAACAACGAAAAACAAGTATTAGGACTATCCATATTATTATTATTATTAGAAAATTTTCAGAGTAAGTCAAACAGAGAAGAAAATAACTTGCATTCATTTTATGATCCAAGCTGTCATACATTAGTTTTCTATTGTTGCTAAAAGTGTCTCCAGTATTTAAGATGGGTAGGAAGAATACCAGTATTCTAGACTAGGTTCGGCTGACTTATCTTCCTCCGCAAGTATAAAATAAACAAAATCTTCATAGTTCATCTTCCCTTCAACTTTACTGGTAAATTTCCTTGGAACCTGGCACAGTTGAAAGCATACACATGAGCGAAAATATATGTTAAAAATATGATTTTAAGTAATCAGTTCTATTGTTTGGAAGTCATTATCGGGTAAAAAATTGAAATGATTTGCAAATCAAATTCTACATTTGGGATACCTGAAAAAATGACTGGAACTCGTTTCATTTAAGTAATTTACTTTATTACCCTAGAATATACACAGTGGTAGCATCGAACAAGGGCAAAATGGTCAATTCAAGTAATTAAAACTACAATCAAGTTCAATCAAATTTGAGTGAATTTCTAAAACATAAATAAAAATGGATTTTAAAATCTAATAAATATTTATATTATTCCAAATAAAGAAATTTATTTATAAATCAAATCAATTCATAATTATTTTTGTTCCAAACACATTATCAATTTTCAATAAGACTTGCTACATCCGTACACAGTAGAGCGGAACTGAACTTTGCCCATTGGCAAAAGCGTAAAATACGTACAGACCTGGGAAAAAATTCTATCAACAATCCGATAGGTAAGAGAATGGTTCCCATATTTAATAAGGTTCTCTCTATCAATGAAAAAGTCATGATCGGTGTCGAGCTCCCAAAATTTGCAGTAAATGACATAAAAGTGCTCATATGAGAAGTACCTGAAATTACGTTAGAGAATTAATGAAGCAAATACAAAAAAAATAAAAAAATAAAAGAAAAGAAAATTTGAATTCTACAGAGATAAGATAACTAAATTGAAAATGAAAGCCAATCATGAATTTACAATATTTTTTGGATCAAATTTCTCAACACTGAACAGCGACTAAGCACATGTAAGAATAAAGGAAGTGCCCACACATTAAAGGTTGCCTCTTTGCACCCAATAACGATATGGGATAGATCTGTCAGAATATTTGCTGTTCTATTATTCAATTCAATTAATATATTCAGATCTAGCGAACCAAGAAAACACAATAACAACTCATCAGATTCAGAATTCAGAGAATCTCCATTTTCTCCCAGCCTTATCTTCTGACCTTCAATTCTTTCAATCTATGTCCTTTGATTTATCTTTGGTGTTCTGCTTGTGCGGTTTAAAGAAAGTCTTGAGCACTAAAATTAAGGACCATATTTGGGTGATAGATTTGGGAGGGAATAGATTCCTAATTATGATAAGGGTAACATTCCTGCATTATTCCTCCAGCAGTTCATATATATAGAAGCATAAACCAAAAGTTGATTATATTAGCATTATTAGATATTCCTGGGTTCTTTTTCCACCAGTTAGTATAAATCGAGATTTGAGGCATAAGCTTGAGACAATTGCTTGTTAAGTTGTTCTTCAACCTGAAATGTTTCTATATTGTCCGTCACTAACACTTCCAAACTAAATGAAAACAAAAAAACCATTCATTTAAAGTAAACAGACCCTTAAATTTTACTTGTTCTAGTGCTCTAGCCAGTTTCAGAGTACATGTTTAGGGATAAACATTCCATTGAATTCAATAACTATAAGGAGCACGAGCACTTTCTCAGGTTAAGAGCATTATTGTATAGGAGTTCATGCCAATAAACAACAAAAGGTAATTTCTAGCAAAAGGGTATGCGTCCAATAGAACATCTAATGATTTTTCAGCTAAAAAGTCTTTACCTCAGTACTTTGTTAATGTCTTCTTCCTCGTCTACATGTAGCATAGCATCAATTAGGTTCCCACGTTTCAATTCTCTCAGTGTAAGTCGACCATTTCCTGACCTATTCATGTAGTAAAATATTCTATGTATGACAGTCTCGGCTGTTTTAAAAGACACATAGCACAGCAGTGAGAAATAGCCCGAGAAGTTCTCGATAACAAATATAGAGAAGGAACCTTATAGACAAGAATATGTTAAAAGAATTGAAATTCTGAAGTTAAAGCTCGGTGAGACAAGTTCCTGAGACGTAATATATCTAATATGGTAATTTGACTGTACTGATTATATTATGACGACAACCCACCCAGAATAAGACTCTTCAAAAGTTAAAATCCCAAGTTATATTTATGTTATTAATTGATATTTATTTTGGTTTCCCAGAGGATCCTCCCCAAGTTATACTTTTTGGAATTGAACTAAGACCGTGTGCTTAAGGGAAGCGAGCCAATAGCTGTCAACGCAGGCTAGCCTGGCCCACCTTATAAAGCAGCTGGCCCTACCTAGTTCACTTAATATATAATCCACAGATTGGTAGGTTAAACGGCTGTCTAACTATATTTTAAAACAGTCACTTTAAATAAAAACTTGAAAAATCTATTTTTTAATTTTTTATAAATTTAACAAAACAAGATACACGAAAACTAAGATTCCATAATTAAGAGTTAAAGATTCCACGTAATGCATAATGCATAATGAATCAAAGAATAAAAAAAAAAAGGTCACACTAACACACTCCTCAATCTGCATAAACTTTTCCATGTTTTTAACATTACTTTTGTTTATCAATTCCAAATTTTCCAAGTTTTCACATAATTCATAAGAACTTGAAGAATTAAAATTTTAATTCAACATTATCTTAGCAATTAGTGAATTTTTTTAGGTGGGTTAGAGGGTTGACCAACCACAGGTTCAACCATGGTGGGTCGGGTCCAATTTTTTGACCCATTGTGAAAAGATTTCATTTCAGGCCTAGCCAGACCACATCTTGGACCAGGTTGTGCATTTGGACCTATCTTTTGATGGCTCTATCCAATCCCCTTCCACTTAGACCAACACAAGTTGGTAGATTGTAACTTAATATAATTTCATAAAGATGATATCCTCATAATGAATTAAGAAAGGGAAAAACTAAGTTGATATGGTAAACAAAAAAAAAAAAAAAAAAAAAAAACTATAAAAAAAAGACTTAAAGAGACATCATGTGTGTGTGTGTGTGTGTATATATATATATATTGTATCATTAAAGCACATTATTAATGTCTTCAGAATAAGATGCATTTTTTGTCATATTAGTGAACAACACAGGCCAGACTTATACTGACATGATCCTGCAACCAGAGTGATATCTACTGATTTAACTCAAATTTTAATAAATAAAGACTGTATCTATTTAATATGACCGTACCATATCTTTCCTGAAATTCAGGCGTGCTTTGCAAAAACTCCAATCCAGGATGAGTGGACAATAGTTCCCTCAGGACAGGTTTGAAATCATCCTACAATCAAAATAGAAAATCCAAATGCAATTTTAATAATTATTTTAAAGCTCCTTACAGTTCACAATGAGATACAGAAAATAGCAAAAATACGTTGGATTACAGGAATGACAGCATATAAAAGAAAGCAAACCTGTGCAAGGTATGTTCGATATGGTTGCTTCAGTATGGTATATATTTGTGTGGTTAAATCCATAGCTAACATATTGCCCCGAATCCAATAGTCTATAAATTGATCCCTACAATATATGTTAAGAAATAGAGACATTAGTTCAACAGGCAGTAACACCAATACCAAACCTCCCGAAAGAGCTACATAGAAAATTATGATATTTAACCTGTTTGACATTCAATTTCTCTAGGAAAGCCAGTCCTTGATCCATTAAGATAAAAGACATTTTACACAAAATGGCAGAGGGACTTGCCAACTTCATCGTCCATTGCATGCAGCTGATATCTTTTTGAATCCAAAATTCTATTACTCTCATCCCAACATGGAATATGATTTGGAGGTAACTAATGGGTTGTATGCTAGCATCAAGAGGTTGATCCAAGTAAAGATGTACAACAAAAAAATTTAACTTAGTTGCATCCTTGTAAAAGTGGAAGTGGACTATTTGGGAGTGACTTTGCCAAAGAATCAAGAAAGACCACAACTCGTAGTGAGATACTTAAACAATTCCAATTATTCTAAATTAATTTAAGTTATAGTTCATAAATTTTAAGTTACTTTATCTTTTTTTATAGCTCAATGGTGGAGTCACGCAACTCCAGATCTACAAAGGCTAGCAATCAATATTTTAAGCTTGACATGTAGCTCATTAGGATGTGAACACAATTGGAGTGTATTTGAACAAGTAATAACTATTGTTCATGCCTCATTTCATTATTATATTCTTACAAAGTAGGAAGAAACTAATTATTACTTTATTTATTCATAATGCATATTCATTCAAAAAGAGGAAAACTTGTCCAAAGATACAATATTGGAGATGAAATTGATCATATTGTACTTAAGGACATTTGATGAGTGCAATGAGTGGTTGGTGGGGCAAGTGGATGATAGTGACGATGAAGATGGGGGGAATGAGTTGGTTTTTGATGATGATCCCACTCATAAATAGGCAACTGTTTATGAAGCTTCAGGTGTTGGTGAGCCAATAATTTATACAAGGAGAAAAGCAAACAATAAAAGAAAGCACCATCAAGTGGTAGTATAGTTATTGGATCTTCCCAAGCTTCCAAAAAAAGGAGGTGTAACTTTGGCCTCAACACAAACGAAGGGGAAAGAGATGATTCAAGTTGGGGTTGATGATGAATTGGAATTTGATAGTTCTAACTCTTGAGTCTAAAAATATTGAAGTATTTAACTTTAACCAAGCTTTCTCAAAACAGGAAGATGAGGAGGGATACGCCCCATTGGAAAACATTGAAGATAATTATGTTGGGATTGAGGAAGAGCCCGATCATTAAAACTTGAAATTCTAAAGTCTAGACTCGTTATTATCATTAATTCTATGGATGTCTTTCATTACTTTTTGCATTTCAACTATATTTATGTGTTGTAGTTATATATATATATATATATATGTGTGTGTGTGTGTGTGTGTGTTCTTTTTTGTATGAGATGTTTCTGCCATAACCCATTATGGCATCCGATATATTTTCATAAAGGATTTTTGAGTTACTGATATTTTTCGTTATCCAATATCGATAACATGGATACTAATTTATGGCTTTTGGCTAGGAAAAGTGAAGAATATAACTTTTGGCTAGGAACACTAAGATCTGTGACTTTAGTGGAGATGCATGGGATGGCTTTGATAATGTTGGAAACCTCAGAGTCGCAGGATTATCTCTTGATGAACCATATATGGAAATTGTCTTATTTACATAAGATGCTCAAGGAGGGGATGAAATTGATATTATTCTTATTTCTAAGCAATAGGCAATAAGTAGTGATTTACAATTTTTATTTTATATTTAGCAATTTGGATAATATTTAGCAATTATTTGTAATTTTAATATGATATTTAACAAATTACAAAAGCATTTATTTTATTTTGTGAATTATATATAAGCACACATACATGTTCCAAATGTATCACATGCTTAATTTTTCAAGATGAGACAAATTGTCGTGTCATATCTGATACTCATATCATATCCTTACATCATAGCATATAACATGGCATAAATAAGAGAAAAAACCTTTTATAACAGACATCAAACACTTAAACAAACACCTCAATCAAGGGACTTAGACACCTCATAATAATCAAATCCCCATCTCAAACCCAACTCCAAGGAGCATAACCCATTCATCCAGCAAGTAAACCACTTTCAAAAGCGTATTCTATCAGCAAACATCTGGCAGCCCTATTTTTCTTAGCATTTATGAAACAACCGATTCAGACACTGTGATGATTTAGAGTTAAAACATTCAATAACTTTAGAAATATTTCATCCGATGCAATAAAATATTCAAATGAAATGATCCAATAACAAAGTCAGTACCTTGTTACGGTTCCAGTAAAATTGACATCAATCTTTCTGAAAAGAGCAGTGGAGAAAAATGAGGGAAGTTTGCAGATCTCTTTTGCAACAGACTTAAATTCTGCAAAATTAACAACAAAAGTTGAAAAAGGAACTCGCCTTTCTGCAGAACAACTATCATAATTGAGGATATAGAACTAATTAACTCAAAAATACCATGTTCTCAGAAAGGACTTCTCACCATGTAATTGCAGACCATTCAAATGACCATAAAATCGACTTTCAATCTGATACAGGAAATGCTCTTTCATTTCATTTGGTGGTGGACGGCCATTTTTGAAGTAGAACTGCAAGCATATTCGAAACAAAAATAATATTATAAAACAAGGAATTAAATTAATTCTTTCTAGTATAACCAAAACAGAAGTATAGAGAAAAAAATAAAGAATCAGTCAAGACTAACAAATACCTGTGGAATGACCTCCCTTACAGGTTCACTGACTAATTTTAGTGGAGATCCTAATGAAGGACTATTCCTCTGTTTTGTGGTGCGCGGGGAACCAGATGAACTACGTGGTGAAAGTGGTGGTGTACTCCCGGCAGGAAACAAGGAAGGTAGAGAGTTGCTTGACAGAGCATTTGTGCTTGTTGAGTTCTCCAGCGCACTCAAAGCAGCTCCTGCCTTTGCATCAGCAATCAATGACTTAAACTGTTTCCATAGTGCACCAATGAAAAAAGTTAAACAGATGAAGATGAAGGTAACAAAAAAATATAGCAAGAAAAAAAACAACAAATAATGGTGGAGTTTTGAAGATGATAATTCAAAAATAGAATAACACATCTATAGTACTATGACAGCATAACTAAGTTACTCTAGTCTATAGCCTTGCTATTAAACTTAAACTAGTAATGAGATATTTATTCCGTTTATATGATTATTTAAAGTTTTATGACAATCATTTAATACCCTTTTCTGCTTTTAGGTGATTCCCAAATAACATTTATTGTATAAAATCGCACAGCTTAAAATTCAGCCTTGCGTGAATCATGCGAGAGTTCAACCACTTCCATCACAATGCATAAGAGGATTTAACAAAAGAAGCAAGCAGCACGGAGGGGAAACAAAGAATACTTGTCTCAGTCATCAAACATGGTAAAAGAATTATCTATTTTATTATATAAGCATAAAGGACAAAATTTCCCTCATTAATCAATCCAGACCAGTCCAATCATTGATTTTCAGGTTGGACAGAAGACTCATGCTATATGTTGGAGATGTTTATTTTCCTGAATAGTTTTAGGACATGCAAAATTAAATTACAAAGAGAAATGTTTCCCCTGAACCTACTATTAAAGGAAAAAAATTCCCAGATTTCCTTTGTCAATACTATGCTAAAAATGTCATATTTCAGTAGTCATTACATCCAGCATTGTTACGGGGTCAAACATTATAATGTTTGAACCCGTTTGTTTCCTTTTCAAAAAACAACAAAATAAAGGAAAGAACATGTCTGGTAAGAGTAGTTTTTGAAAACCATTTTTTAAATTAATATCCCCATAGGATTTTATAACCAAAAAACCAAAGCATCTCTGAGTTGATTTGGTTTTCTATTCTCATGTTCTTTCATGTACTTTTACATCGTCCCTACTTCTACTCTATGAACTTTATGAAAATTGTTCTATAAAAGAGTTTTAAAAAACAAAGGTACAATCAAACACACCCTTATTTTTCCGCATTTTGTTATTGACACAGATTGTTCTCCTTTCTTGGCTCTAGTTATTGCTCATAAATATTATTTATATGATGTTTCAACAAGGAAAGAAATAAACTTCCTTTTAATGTGTCATGTTGATTGACCTTAAAAATCTAAATTTAACTAAAAATATGAACAGCACACTCCTCCAGTGTCCAGATGAACTCCCAATCAAAACTTAATATTTTAGCAACTTTTGGATAATCAATTTAATTTAATTCCTATTCTCAAATTATGGCTGTAAATGTACCCAATTGGACACAACTGGCATAATACCAAGACATCACTTCAAAAATCTCATAATAACATTATCAGTTGGCATAATGACAAAAGCTAGAGCTTAAGATGACTTATAAATGATAAACTAGAACTGTCAAGCTACAAAGTATCAATAGAACCTCAACATTACAAGACTTCAGGGTATGATCTAGAAATGAAAGCATATCAGCAAAAGCATGGTAGTCAAACTCAAGATTCTGCTCAAAGAAAGAGGAAACAGAATAAAAACAGTAGAATATATCACAGAGCATAACATTCCACAAGATTCATAAAACCAATACATATTCATTAAACTTACTTAAATAAGAGAAAAATAACTTTAAAACACACAAATTCTTTTCATTAAGCAAATTCACAATCACAAGCATAAAGAAAGTCAATAAATAATTCATATGGAACTCATAACTCGCAACAAAACAACTTAAGCTGTTGCCTACTACAGTACTGCAGTGCCTACTCCTAGTACAAAACACCTAGACTTCAAATATAGATTATTCAAATTAAAATCATAATCATTCAAGGATCAACATTGTCCAACTCTTTTGTCACAAAACAGCAAACAGAAAGAGAAGCAAACCAGAAAAATCGAATCAGACAAACCAGGGGATAGAACTGCAGCCGGAGATAACAGAGACAGATGAAACAGTGAAGAGGGCTGGAAGCCGCAGAGTCATGTTTTGGGAGACGAGGTTGAAAATGAACACAAACAATGGTTTTTCTCAGTTTTCTTATTAAGGTTAGGGAGCACTTGGTTTATGGACCTAGGTTTGTATAAGCCCAAATTGGGCAAAACACCTTTGAACCTGACAGCAAGCAGATCAAGAAACTCTACAATTCTTCTAAGTTTCCAATTCGGTGCTGCAATTCTACCCATTTCCGAATTTTATGTCACAGCAAACTCACCCAGGCACCACAGAAGCACAAAATCATACATTTCTATGGCTTAGCATGCGATTTTGACTACAATGAGCATGGGAGCTGTATAATTCCTATACTAGAACCGTCTAGCAGATTGCGATTAAACTGGACACCAAAATAACAAATATATGTCTACTGTCAGAACTGCAATTCCAGACATCACAATGGAGGCCACCTCCCTATGGTTAGGTCATTGGACTCTAAAAGTTCCACCAAGGCACTTAGCAGGAGATGGAAAGGGTCATTTATTGTGTTTAAATTATAAAAGCCAAACTGGATAGTAACATTTCAAGATCAGAGAATCAGAAATCTCTTCTAAGTGGCATGAACTCCAAGTATTGTACACTAAGAAGCTGCTTTAAAAGGAAGAAAAGGAATGCTCAAACAACAAGTTATTCACTAAAGAGAATATACAGAAGAGTAAATGTATACAAACGGTTTAATTACAATCACGTAGCTCAAGGGATTCACAATCTCCAGCACGATTGGAATGACAAGTTGTAAGGAATTAACTCGCTTAATTATCATTCAAAGGATTGGTATTTTACCATTACAAAAGTTTTCTATCTTCACAGCTGTTTTGGATTTTTAACATCTTCGATCACATTTTAATTCAATTCTGCTAACTAAAACCCCCAGGCAACAAAAGAAAAACACTCTCAATGGCGGTTAAGAAAACTCTACACAACTTTATTTCTCTGCACCATGTCCACTAGTCAAGTGAATTGCCAAAATCATTCATTGATTAATAGAAAAGCATAAGTGGCTCAGTTCAAATGAACTGCGTATGTATGTACCAGGCGACAAGTATCTGGAAGCGAAAGCCACTGCGTGAATAGCTCCTCGACTACATAATGACTCGATTTCAGTGCAAAAGGAGACACCTCCTGAAGCTGCAACAAATCTGTGTCCAAAGACACCAACTTCTCAGTTTCCTCCACATCCATCACAACCAATTCTACCTCTCATGCACTCAACAACCCTAATTCAATCACAAATTCCGCAACCCGCCAAAAACCCTAAACCCCACTTTTTCAACAATCACTCTGATTCCTCCCCATACCCTTCTTCAACCACTTGGGTTACCAAAACCCAGCAACCAAGTTAACAACTTTCAGCCAAAAACAATCATGGGTACATGAGAATATGAACACAGAGGGTCCAGCAGCTTGGCTTCTTTGAAACACGCCCCAGAATTGCAAATTCCAGGAAATTTGAATAGATGAGAGGGAAAAACGGTTTTGGTGAGAATCAAGGAAGGAAACAAATTCGAAGCGAGGAGAAAATTGGAGTGTGAAGTAGAGGGTTGCATTGGGAGATGAGAGATTTGGTGAGAATGAGAGAATTGGAGGCTTATAAGAGCATGTATTCATAGTTAGGGT
>Ga0099825_1003139_pt1 | contig 22069 bp, 11 predicted proteins | sample SiratroredBW_FD_76838 | JGI IMG/M metagenome (GOLD analysis project Ga0099825, IMG submission 76838) | Root nodule microbial communities of legume samples collected from California, USA - Siratro red BW | ecosystem: Host-associated > Plants > Roots > Nodule | place: USA: California | collected... | reverse complement strand
GGAGGAGGAGGAGGAGGTGGTGGAGGTGGTGGTGCTGATGCTGGTATTGCAGCTTCATTCTTTTTGTCAGGTACTTTTGGAGGGGCTATTGGTGTTGCAGAATTTGTAAAGTTTGGAATTGATGAGAAAAAAGTGGAGATTGGTTTTGGTGATGAAGGGGTAAAGGAAGGAGAAGATGGTTGTGTAGGAGAGCCTCCAAGTGATGAAGGAACAGTGGGAGGAGGAGCAGGAGGTGGAATTCTCATGATGGTGTAGGACTCTTCTGGAAGAAATATGTTCATGTGGGAAGTTGAAGATCTCTCTCTAAGAAGAGGAGTTTCTTGAATGGATTCACTTCTTTTCCCTGGATTTCCCTCATGATCATCTTCTTTATCTTTGGGACTATCCAACACCTCCCTTTGGAAATCCTTTTCTGGCATTTTCTTACCTTCAAGTTTTCTCCAATAAATAACATCCAAACCATCCTCATCAAGGATCAGCCCCTTCACGTTTCCTTCCATTCTCTCAAACACCTCTATCTGAGGTGCAACACTCCTATCTACACCAGAAGCAGCGTTCTTTGTTGTCTCCTTTCTCTTCCTTGTTCTGAAGCACCTTCTGACCAAGAAGAAAACCAAGCCAGAAACAACAAGAGTGCTTGCTGCAGTTGCAGCCACTGCTGTTCCTACCTTACTGTTTGATGAAGAGGCTTTTGTTGCAGCCACTGGTCCTGATGACGGCGCTGATGCCTGTGGCTTTGGCGGCGGCTCAGGAGGTTGGATTGAAAGGGGTGGTTCTGAAGTTTGTATTGGATAAAATGTTTCAATGTTCTGAGGAGAATTGATCTGGCAATAGCAGGTTGGTATCACAAGGCCTTGCAAAACAACAAGGCTCACAAGAAGAACAAACATCATGTTCAAAGACACCAATACTGAGGAACAAAGATTACAATTTTGCAAACACAATAAGGTTTCCACAAAATCAGCTATTGTACTTCTTCTGCTTGATGATCATTGCAAGTTTTGTCCTTCATTGTCTTGTGCTATTGGTTTTGCTAGCTGAAAATTTCAATAGAAGTAAGCAAGTTAAATATTATAACCCTTCCAGATGCATTCCAATAACACATGGCAATGACCAAAATGACCCTCACCCTTGGAATCAGTAAATGGTGCAGTTTAGGATGGTTTAGTCATTTAGCACTTCCATTAAAGATTTGGTCATGCTTTTGAAATGCCAAGTGGAAACTGATTTACAAAGTCAAACATTCTTGTTAAGGTACATGTTTGAAATGGTACAATGATTCAAAAGGTTTTCAAATCCCATAAATGTGTCATTACAGTAATCTTAAAAGTTTGACTTGTCTTTTTTACAAAACGTGATTATGAAACACTAGCAGCCTTTCATAAAGTATTGATTTAAAGGCTCAAAAATAAGGATAAATACCAATTCCACTGTAAAGCCTTTTGTTGCAGGATTAGTTGACTCAAGAGCCTCACCAAATTTTGTTGACTTCATGGTCTTGCTAAGGCCAACCCCATCTTGAATATTCAGTATTGAAGAGAGTGGCCTAACAATAAGGTGCAGTGGTTGAACAATGTAAATAGGGTGGCATACATTAAGACTATATATATATATTAAGAAAGAATATGAAGGTCAACTTTTAAGGTATGATTGAAAAACAAAATATATTAATGCCCTCCAATTTAGCAGCTATTAATGGGTAAAATTATGATCTTCTTAGAATAATTCGTCTAAGTCAAGGATTATGTTTAATAAGAGTATCTTTAAGAGTAACTTATTTTTCTTTAACTTTAAGTAATTCATATACATGAGATCCATAGTATAATAGTATTTTTATTTCTAAGCCATTCTTCTAAGCAATTTTTACCGGAAATTATCTAAGCATCATAATTAAGATATTGAGATATTATAATTAGATTTGACCGTTTAATAACATTAGATATTATGTTGTATAAAAATTCACTTCTATATTTATTAAATATAATGTATGGTCAAACTATTAAGTATAAAATTAGAAAAAAATTAGTTTATAGATATTATTTTGATATATATCAATTTTTTTGGAATATTTTATACAAACTAAACGTTTTTAACAAAATTGTTAAGGATGCCAAATATAAAATTATATTAAAACATTTGTTACATTTATTAAAGTCATTCATTAAAACTTTAATGGTTAGGGTGAAAAGTATATATTGTTAACAAAGAAGAAATATCATTTTCTATTTTTACAATAATAAATCTTAATGAGTTATTTTATATATATATATATATATATATATATATATATATATATATATTATCAATTCATAAATTTGTTATATTTAGTAAATGTCATCATTAATATATTACAAATAAAATTTCCCAAAAACAGTGAATGCCATTTTTACTAAATATAATACGTAATCAATTATCAAATATAAAATTAATTGATCGACTTTTATATATGTTTTTATATCTATAAATTTATTAATATTATATTAATTATTAATAATAATCGTATCAATATGTTTGAAACTTTTATTTTGAAGATATATTTCATAACCTAAGTTTGTAAGACATAATACAAATAATAAAGAGATAACATATGTTCACACGAGTAAAAAATCTTTCAATAACCTTTTTAGAATAGAAAATCAAATCTAACAGATTACTTTTATGATATTATCTTAAGGATAATGTGTATCAAATTTTACATAATTTAATTTTTATAGCTATGTTATCTAATAATAAATGTTTAAATATTTTGAAATATCATATAAATTAAATCAAGCAATGTAATAAACTTATAATTTTGTATACATGATGTAATTGATAAGAATATGAAATTCAAATGTTGGATTGCTTAATTTGAATTCTATGAAAAAAATATTGAATGGGTAGTTTAAATAACTTTTTACATATAGTGTAAACAAATTTGGTACTAAGATATGTAACATAATTCATTTGATTTAACATTCAATATTTAGGGGGTATAATTGTTTTTTTCACTTTTCTTGTGATTGTCTCTAATTAGGTTTGAAATTTTCCCTTAAAGAAAAATCGCAAAGAAACACACATACAATATGATATAAAATATTTACACTATCCTCAAAATTTGAAATCATCATTAATATGATATATACCTCAATATACATACATACACACACCCTCTAATGCCTAGCAATAGCTATGGAGTTTCATAATTGATATTAACCCCAATAATCTCAATACTTAGCATATGAACAAGGGATCCATAATTTCCTTTGTTAGTTTAGTGTTAAGTCCAAATTGATTTTAAACTTCCTCTTTGGATGTCTATTGCTAAATGTTACACTTCTGGATTTAAGCATTGAAGATCACCACAAGTTGTGTTATTTAGACTTGTGCCATTATAGAGGTCCCTTAGAATCTTACTAACCTACCAAAACATGTAATTGCATACTTAATAAAGTCAAATACATCATATGACCAATAATCCCATATTAAAAAATCCTAATCAAACATCAAAGATTTATCATCTATAAAACCTATCAAACAATCACATTATGAACTTCATAAGGAGAAGAAGAAAAATGATTACGAAACAATAATATAGGTGAGGGAAAACTTACCTTGGAATTGATATATATAAACACATTTTGTGTCTCTAATCATTTTTTCCTTCTTCTTTCTTCTGCTTTATCTTTACTTTCGATACAATGAGAAGCATCTCAAAGTCTAAATTTACTTGTCATTCTTCTTAATCTTAAAGAAGAACAAAATAGAATAATAAAGAAGACAATTCAAACAAATAAAAATTCATTGTCAACTTTCAATTTTGGAAATTTTCTTAATCTTGATTTTATTTCTTTATATTTATATTTTATTTCAGATAATATGGAATATTTTATTTTCATTATTAATCTTGAAATATACTTTTTTATTTTTTAAACTGATTCAAATCTTAATAATCGTAAATTTAATGTGATTCGCATAAAAGACGATAATTTATCATTTCGATGAGTTGAATGAGAATAAAAAGTTAATAGTACATAATTGTTGGGTTAAATCAAAAGACAAGTGAAGAATAACTTTTTTTTAAGTGCTCATGTGAATGGTAAATAACTTATAACTTTTAATGTTCGGTAACATGTAGGATTAAATAATATAAATTTATCCTCTTTTTCTTTCTATCATCTACGATTATTAAATAGCTTTTTAGTATTTATGTAATCATTAAATAAATTTTAATGTTAAAGATTCACAAACTATTATAGTGCATAAATTTTGTATTAAATAACTTTTAATTTTAAAGATTCGCAAATAATTGTAGTATATAAATTTAACCATTTTTACCCTTTGATACAGATACTAGTCTATACGTGTATTGAACACGGTGACGTATTTATTTGAAGTGTAAAGAATGAAAGTTAAGTGCAAATTATTTCCTTAGATTGTTTATATAATTGAATTGACTTTAATAGTATAATAAATTATCTTAAATGTATTCTATATTATAATAAGAAAGTAAAAATTAATTAGAAAAAAAATATGCATATCATTGAAATTATAATTAGTTTAGAAATACTATATAAAAACATTATCTTTCTCCATCGCAATTTCGTTTTATTTAAATATTTCTTTCACAAAATACTTACTTATGAATTTGGAAAGACAAAATAATAAAATACAAAGATTGATTAAATAAACACTACCAAATAATTTTTATAATATATTTTATATTAGAGAATGCAAATAAAAAATAAACAATATGAAAAAAAATAAGTTATATGCTTTTAAGTACTTTCATATCATTCAAATTTTAATGAGTCTAAGAACACTTTATAGGTCTCAACATTGCTTTTTATTCTCCATATTAATTTGACATAGAGTGATGACAAAATTATGAACTTGTGAAATATGACTACTTGAAACAAAATAATATAATAATTATATTTTATTTTAAGATATATTAAATTGAATAAATTATAATAAATATATTATTTATTCAATGTGATATTTAAAATATTTTAATAATATCTTATTTAAATTAAATATTTTAAATATTTCTTGAAATTTAATATTTTATATCATGTTTTATAGCTTATCATTTTCAACCGCGATAAGTATTTTTAAATTTTTTCTTCTTCATTTTACTATAAACAAAATAACATACAGTGGTTATGAATAAACACAAATATTAAAAACTACAAATCAACATGTGATAGTGATTCTTGTGGACTTATATTAATAGTCATTGCATATAATAATGTCAAATTTACATATTTTGACCGGTTTATTCATCCATTAACTTGCATGTCTTTAATTTTGTGAGTATAAATGGATATATTATTGAAAATGGGCGAGTTATATATGTATGAAAATATGAGTATATCTATATGTAGAGAACTTAGGACTAGGACTTGTATAGGAATAGTATTTTCCAGGTGCAAGGAATGTTTTGGTAGGAATGCTTGACCAATAAAATTTTTAAGAAGGGAACCATAAAGAAGTAACAACGGAATATGCTGGAATGTTCTCCGTCTGTATCTTTGGCTCCCCATTTCATGTCAGTAGTATTATGCTTATTTGATGTTGTATGTTTTGGAGATACCAAAAACTTTGTTTTGAATTGGGGCTTGGGAAAATAATGTAGGATTTGCCATGTCTTTTGTGATGAGCATGTATAGTACCAATAATTTTAGTATAGATTTTTTTTTTTTTTTATTTTGTTGGGACCGTTTAAGTAATAGGTTGTGATAATTTCATTATTTTCATTTTATTTATATTCATTATTGTCGACAAAGAAATAGTCATTGCAAATATAAAGAAATAAAAAATTGTCTTCTTTAAGGACAACTCTAAATTTAAAAGCAAGAGATTCATCCTTGGAACATATATATTTTTTTCTACATGTTTAATATTTTTTATAACTATTACTCTAATGATATTTGTAAGCTCATTCACAATCAACATGATGTCATTATATAAATCACCATCATGTTTCTAAGAAACATTATTCAAACCCAATTTTTTTTAAAATAGCTTGTGATTTTGGAAGATGAAAGCATCTTATGTCTTTTAAAAACTTTATTGTAAATCATTTCATTTAAATTTTATTATTTTTATTTAATTGACATGAAGAATTTGAACTAAAGTATTATTATTTTTCTTTCTAATGTTGGTACAATAGACAAAATGAATTTGTTGATTTTTCTTAAGTGCTTCCAAAGTTGGTGTAAGAAACTAACTCTTTCTTTACAAAAACATGATATTTGTCAAATTTGATATTGGTTCAAGGTGGGAAAAGGTGACCAAATTGAGAATAGAATCACTTGTATTGACTGAAAGATCTTTTAAAATTTCAACAACATATTTAATGCTTTGACTCTTTTGTTTTGGATTGTGTTTTCTAATTTAAGTATCTATTTTTCAAATTGATGTATGTTATTTGTATTTGGATTACCTTAGAAAGTTATTGTCATGATATCTATAAATTCATCTCAGAAGCTTCCTCAAAGAACCACAATTTTTCTCTAAATGGTTCATTTAAGCTATTTAGATTTTTGGATCTCATAATATTTTTTAAAATCTTACTCAATGCAATACTTATTTGACATTAGAGTGTCATTTCAAATAATTAACTTTGTATCTTAACTTGAACAGTAATTTATCACTAATGAAATACAAAACCAATAATACGTCGTCATAAAAAAAAGTGAAGTAGTTCCACTTAAAATAAATTCAGAACTATATGAACTTCAAGTATTAGAACTACTAACAAAGTATTTCATATATTACCACGTATAAGTTTGACATAGAAGAATTATGTAGGTCCGATCCTTTGATTCATGTGTGTTATGACTTAATTCATTATCCATAAACCTATTTTGATATTCATTATTCTGTGAGGGGATATGACAAATTTGAAAATTTCTTAAGACTAGGCTTGTGACATAAAATTAAAACATATTTTTAATTCTTGTTGCATAAATATTTCTAACATCATCATCTTTCAAATGCAAATCTACCAAAATCATAAAATACAAAATGTACTTTTTCTTACCATAATGAAAAAATAATTAAAATGTATTTTTAAAGCATAATGACAACAAATAAAAATATCCAACATTCTAACAAGCTTTGTTATCTCATATTGAATTTTATTTGCTAATAACTTTTAAGTTTTTTCCTAAACTACTTGAAGTCTCAAGCTTAAATTTTAGATCAATAATGTAGGAAATAGTTTACATAATTGAAATCCAAAATCCTAATTCACTGAATTCTACAAGTGTAATTTATTTTTTTTATAAATATTAATGAAAGTTTCTTTCTTACTAAAATCGATCATGTTTAATTTTAGTTAACATTATTGATTGTTGATGATAGGCTAGAGTTGTTTCTCAACCAGCATTAGTTCAAATTTTGTTGGTTAACGTTAACTGTGCATACGTTTCTCAGTTTGTCAATTAAGGTAGTTTGTGAATTAAGGTAATTTCTAGTTGATTTCACATAGTTTTTTTTTTTTTTTTCCAATCCATATCAATTAGAGTTATTGTTTGGATTTCTAGCCAAGCTTGGAAATAATACTTTTAATCGATGTTGATTATTTCTTTTTGTTTGTATTGATGTTAAAAAGAGTTATTCTTTTGTTTACATTGCTAGGATTATTTAGTTGTCCTTATTATTGTACGCCAATATTATTTCTGGATAGACAATAGTCAAAGTCTTCTTTATTAGACTTTATTAATACCGATAAGACTATTTTATGACACTTACAAACTAAATTTTCTAGATTGATGTTTATCATGTTATTCCTGGCTAATAATTTATTAATATTTCTTTTATAATATTAACTAGGAAAAATTTTAAATAACATTAACTAAGATTATTAACTTTTGCCAATATTAGTTAGGATAATTTTTAGTTGACACCAATTAAAAAATTGATTAAAAATGATTCACTACAAGAAAAAATCTGTTTAGACGTCAATTTTTTAGTTATCAAATAAAATGATTACTGATTGTGACAAAAATAATCACCAAATTAGGTTTTGATTGCTAAACAACTACAAAATAAAAATAATAATTAAATTTAGTGATCAATTAAGTCAAGATAATTGATATCTAACATTAGCTACCAAAGTTTTAGCCGCTTATACCATTAGATTCTAAATTAGTCTCTAACTTAATAGTATAAGTGACTAAAATCTTGATAGCTAATATCAGATACCAATTTAGAATCTAATGGTATAAATAACTAAAATCTTGGTAGCTTTAGATTTTAATTAGCTTGACTTAATTTGTCACTAAATTCAATAATTACTTTTATTTTGTAGTTATTTAGCAACCAAAATCTAATTTGATAATTATTTTAATCACCATTAACAATCCTTTTATTTGGTAGCTAAAAATTAGTGTCTAAATAGTTTTTTTTTTTGTAATTATTCAATAAATGATATTGTAAAATATAACTTCAAACAATGTCAATTTAAATAATTTTGATAATCTCAACATATGTTAATGAAACAAAAACTCTCAATATCACTTAAAAAATTGTTGACAAACTTTGACGGTAACATATCATTGAAGATAAAAAAAAGTATTGATATTTATATTTTAAAATTATTGGCAAACATTTAATATTGAAATAATTTTTTTGCATTTAGTGATAATTGAAATATTTTACGAAAGGAAAATAATTAAAATTCAGTAAATCATAATTTTTTTTATAAAAATAAAATATTTAAAAAATAAAATAAGATCACATTCAAATTCAACGAACTTAATTATTTTAAAAATGATAAAATTATATATTTAAATATAAGATTAATGTATTCAAATTATATTAATTTAAATTTAAATTAAATTATCAAAAGTAGTTAAAAGATGAAAAACTATTATATGTAAAGAATATGAAAGTATTTACTATGTATTGTAATTTGAAAGTAAAACAACAAAAGTCTTAATAACGTACATGCTTTGTTTTAGAAGAATTTTGTTTATATTATTTTGTATGTCTATTTTATATTAAATGGTAATTTGATAGTAAAATATTATATTACAATTATATTTAATTTTTTATTTTAATCTATTTATACTTGTACTTTGATATTAAATCATTATATTACAATCACACTAAGTTCTTTATTAATTCGTATTATATTAAATGGTAATTTAATAAAATAATATTATATTATAGTTATATTAATTTTTTATAATCTATTTATATTAAATGATAATTTGATAAAATAATATTATATTGCAATTACAGTTAAACTTTGATTGATTACAATCTATTTATATTAAATGATAATTTAATATAATAATATATAAAAATATTAATATCAGTTTTAATATATTTTAGCCTAATTAAATTAAATTTTAGAAAGTTATCAAATCATAATGAGAAAATGAAAAAGTGTTGTGTACATAGAATATGAAAGCATTTACTGTCATATTTGGGAACTAGAAAATCAAAAACCTTAATAAGTGTTCCATTCTTTTAAGAAGAACTTATTTATATTATTCTTGTATACTTTTTATTAAATGGTAATTTAGTAGTAGAATAATAAATTATAATCACGTTCGATCTTTTTTTTATTATAAATTACAATTTATAAAGAATAATTTGGTAACAAAATATTACATTACAATCATGTTTATTATTTTTATTAATTATTTATATGACAGAATAATTTGATAGTAAAATGTTATATAACCGTTATTTTTTTAATATAATATATATTAACTAATAATTTAATAACCTAATACTTTATACCCTTCAAATTTTTGAAAGACTACATTTTTAAAAGTTATATTTATTTATTCTAGATGGTGACCTCCAAACAAACAAAAGAGAAATTAAAAGAAATTAATATGCTTTTTCCTCAACCGATCTTTTAGTTTTGCTTTGATTGGTTGGATTACAAGGAATAATTCATTTGCATATTTTTCTACAAATTGAATCGTGTGTTGAAAGTGTTATCAGGTATTTTTTTTTCAAAGGTAATTTTATTCTAGAAGATGAACATGGCTTTATTTTCACTCAACATATCACTTTTCCAATTTTTCCTTTCTTGATTAATTTAAATGAATCTTTTACTTTTGCAAAGTGATTCGCAGGGTGAGAGTGCAACACAATTTCTATTGACGAGTCCGATATAAGAAAAAGAAAATGAGTATGAAATTTACTTGTAAAAGAAAAAGTTCCCTCACTTTGCATATCCATATATTTAGGTTTTTCAACCCTATTTTTTTTTTTATGTTTGTTAAATATGAGAACAGTGTATTGAAATTTAATGAATAAATAATTAACTTTGGGAGTTGGCCTAAAAGTTTGGCAAAACAATGAGAAGTTTAATTACGCCTAACTAAATATCCTGTGGTCAGAAAATGAGTTTGGTACTCTAACACTTAAAGGAGTTATTGTTCAGTTGTGCTAGGTTTTAGTTCATAATTCAAATGAATCAGAGGGTTCAATATAACTTTATTTAATGAAATTTACATAAGATTAATCTATTAATAAATATTGTATTGAGAACAATTCAACTAGGAACATGATGTTAGTATTAATACTTCCTGCATTCGGAAATTCTAAGTGTTTTTTACTTGTTTTCTTTATTTTAAAATCATTGTCATTTATAGAATTTAATGTCCGACAAACTTTTTTTTTTTTCTCAATCTTATCATCATAGGAATAATAAAACTATACACTAGTAAATAATATATTGATTTATGTAAATTAATTTTAAAAAACAATGGTTTTGAAATGGTAAGACTAATGAGGATTAACTCATCTAGATTGAAATTAAAGGTGCATTTTAGACACAATCGTTAACTAGAATTGAAAATTATGATAAAATCAAATTCCAATAATTGGTTGTACAATAGTTCCAAGTTGGTGGATTAGTGATGACTCACTAGCTAATTTCATTCACAAATTAAACTTGCTTCAAATTTTCAAATTTTCCTTCATGATCTCTGCATCAACACCAAGTTAACAGGCTCACCAAAATATTATTAATGGATATCCCGACAAAGAAAAAGCTAGATTGACTTGAGGCTAAGGGATTCATTCAACTTTCTTTGTAAATTTAATGTTTAATTCAATTTCTAACATATTTAATTGGGTTCCTCACTATAAAAGTGTTATAAACTAAACCGAGTAGATAATAATGATTTACATTTGTTATCTACTTTTGGGTACTCAGTTTTGTGTCGTGTTGCATCTTATAATAGTGGAAGTATAATAAGCTACTACAATCTATACATAAATTAAATTGCATTTAGTGAGAGTTTAGCATCTTCATAAGAAAAAAAGTTACATCTTATACAGTGGTGTTATCATCCATGGTGTGAGTTTGCTAATTAAGAAGAAAGCTACCACTGTTTAGGATTGGATTTGAATATCTCAAGAACTATTTAAACCACTTTAATTATTTCTTGTTTAGGAATTTTTTATTTATTTTCTTGTTTATCTTCTGTACATGTTTGTAATTTTTCTGTAATTCATGGATTCAAACAAAAACACAACTCTTAGGTTAATGAGAAATGCTTTCATGATTTACAAGTGTGTTTATTGTTGTTTAATTGAATTGTTTAATTTAATTTCTGTTATTATTATCTAGTGATGGCAAATGAACTTTTTTTTGTTAGTATTGTTTGAATTCATTTTGGAAAATTCTTAAATTAACTGGGTATAGGTATGAGTATGGATAATACTCAATTTTTTACATTGAGTATGGGAAAGAGGATAAATATAAACATAATTTTTTACATTGAATATGGGAAAGAGGATAAATATGAACATATTTGTCATGTCCTCATACTTATCTCAATACTTATCTTCGTTCTTATAGTCGTCTCCATTTTAAATTACTACAACACATACTTTTAATTTGCTAAGTAATCTAAAAACCTTATATTAACTTTTATTTAGTCTTTGTTTTTGTAACTTATTTCTAGGTCATACATTTAATCATTTTTGTTCTTTTCTATAATTATTTGACCTTCATCTATCCAATTGTTATTTGATACTACTCTCATTTTATATTTGTATAATTTTATAATTTCTTGATATTTAACATTGAATACTTGATAATGTTATGTTTTCTTTGTTGTGTTTTTTACTTTTTATAAAAAATTAATTAATTAATATTTGGAGAAGTAAGGGGTGGGTGCATGCGTAGGTATGTGTATCCTTTTCCTCAATAGGATGAAAGTGTAACAAAAGATTCATACCTATTGGGTATGGCAATGGAGATAAGGATGACCCACAACCCTTTGGTCATATCTCTAGTTGATGTTAGCTCTCCAACATATTCTTCTATTGGAATAAACACGGAGATTCACCACCACTAAGGTATGAGTTGTCTCTATAAGATAAGATAAATCACTTTCAACTCAAAACCTTAAGACTATGTATTTATGAGTTTATATATATATATATATATATATATATATATATATATATATATATATGTGTGTGTGTGTGTGTGTGTGTGTGTGTATGTGTGTGTGTGTGTATGTATATATATATGTATATATATATGTCACTAAACTTTTTTATTTTTATTCAATGTGGAACTTTCAATTCATACCTGGATCCTTAGCAGTCTCTCACCCCCAAGTGTGAGTTGAGTTTTTACCGCGTATTTCTACTACAATGAGACATACTTGTCCAACCCTTTTATCTCAACACATTTCTATTCATCCTAACTATAGTCGGGTCTTTACCATAACGGGACATACTTGTCTCTATCTGAGCCAATCACCAAGTCAAACTTGACTTTGATACATTGTTGGAATTTTTCTACTGGGATAAACTGGAAAGATTCACCTCTACTAAGTATGAGTTGCCTATATAGGATTATATGACATCACTTTTAATTTTCACATTTCAATTTTTTTGCAAGTGATGTTGGGAGAATCTGAGGGAGAAAAATCGGATATTTGTTGGGTTGTTTCTCTCATTATGAGGCCCAAACACATTATGTTTTGGCGTGTCTATGACACATGACAGGCCCAATATAATGTATCATTATAATTAGGGTAAAAGGCTAACCCTAAGTGTGTGCAACTGTGAGAGCATTGGTGTGTGGAGAAGTGTGTGAGCAACCATTTTGAAGAAAAGAGAGAGAGAGGTAATCCACAGCTACTTCCTATAGTAACCTGTGTTGGTTGTTTTGAAGATCCAACGGTGAAACCTTGTTTGATTGAGCTGCAATTTTTATTGAAGATTCTTCACTCATATTTCTTCAATTTGGATGGTGTGATTGTCTACTAGAGGTCTGTAGAAGTGTCAGGAATTTTGTGAAGAGTTGTTGTCTGCAGGACATTCCTGTTACTGTCAGTCTTGGTTGTTTTGGAAATCCAACGGTGAAATCTTCTCTAATTGCTCTGAATTTTTTTACTAGAGTTTTACCACTCATAGTTCGTTGTGTTGGATGGTCGGATTTGAGATCGGAGTTGTAGTCTGTTTCCAAAAAAATTCGTGAACGTTGTTTATTTTTTTGGTGACAAGATTCTTGAACTCTTCCTTGTTAATTTCAATTTGTTGATATTTTTGGGCCATTGTTGGTGACTGTTTTGAGGATTAGGAAGAGTTGTATTGATATGCTTTGTGATTAATTTTGTGAGACTCATTGTACCTTTGTTTTAGTATTAGTGGAGTATTTACCGTCCTGTAGGTTTTTTTGATCTCTATTAAGAGGTTTTTCCCACGCTAATTATTGGTGTTGATTTATTCTTCTGTTTTCGATTGCATATTGGTTTGTTTGGATTGATTGATTGCATTCAAGGTGTTTCCATATTGTTCTGATAAAAGTGAATCTTATTGCTTCCGCTGCCTGACTTCCATTAAGTGACATCAATTGTCCCATGGTAGAGGTCATGTAGGTCAAGTTACAATCAAATCATGATGCTTAGGTTGTTACACTCTTAAGTGGAAAGAGTTGCACCTCGACTACCAGTTATAGCTTTTGGCCTAGTGGTAAGCACTCAATTCAACAATTAAGGTCTGCAACACATTCTCCTCACACGGAGGCATATAAATCTCAAGTGGCGCAATAGTTGGTAGCACAATATGTTCAACAAACCTCACTAAGATAAATTCTAATACCACTACTAGAAAACTTCTATTTCATTCAAAACCACATGTTAAGATATACACATTACAAAATCGTAAGCATTCTAAGGAATTCAAATATGTATTAAAATTAAATATAAAAAAATATTTGTGGGTCTTTTATATTAGGAAATGAGTTTAAACAACTCATCTTAAAATCAGCTAATAAAGAAATAACTATCCTTATTTATATACTATAAATTAATCTTATTTTTAACAGATGTGAAATATTCAATATTAATATAAACTTTGTTAGAAAATGTTATTTAATTTTAAATAACTCTTATAAACCATTACATGACACTGAATAAGGTGAGGATGAGAATAATTTATCAATTTTTTTTCTAATACAAATTACAATTTAATCACGACAATACAATTATTACAAAAAGTTTTGAACCTTGGTCACAATATCAATTATTAGTTCTTCTAAATAAATTTACTATATTGATTATTGAAATATATATATATATATATATATATATATATATAAAGTTTGTACGATTTAACTTTTTTTTATGTATGAAATATGTGTTCAAGTGTTTTACCTTTATTATGTTTAAGTAATTTAAATAAAAATTATGTACTAATTGAAATTACACATCCCACAATGTCATCTCCATTAGTAGAGATGGAATACCAAAAGATAGAGTTAAATAGAAAAAATAACATCTTGATAGTATTGAGAAAGTAATCTCCATCTTATAAGAACAATTTGCATGAAATGATAAATGAAAAGAAAAAAATTATTATTTTTATTAATTAAAATTAGTTTATATATAAATTGACAATAAAAATATATAAAAATCAACTTCAAACTAATTTTATTTTTTATTTTCTTTTCTAAAAATATAAGTTTATATAAACACCAAGTTTCTTCTACTACGAAAGCAAAACATTAATGTTTACAACATTAATTATAAGAACATACAATACTCATAACTACTCAATATTAATGCATATATAAAAATCATTCAGACTAATTCCTCAAGCATGAAAAAAATTCATAAGTAAATTTCCTAAACACTGATTTCTCAGCTATCTAGTAAATTATCCAACATTAAGAACAAAATCAAAACACAATCAATACATTGAAAACCTATTCATTTCCACTTAAATTCAAGAATCAAAATCAAGAATCAAAATCAAGACTCTATTGATAAGATAAAATCTAGCAGTAAGCACAAAAAGAAAATACCAAAACTGAGTAGAAGGTTAATATTATATATAAATATCACCAAAATACAAATGAGTTCAAAAGATTACATTCAATCCCAAAGATGAAGAATTAGCTACCCATGATAACCATTACAAACTAAGGAAAGGAAGATTGCTAGAGAAAAATAGGAACTTATGCGTGGCTTTCGTCACTGTTGTATTCTTTTGCTCTTGACCCTTCCAATCGTCCTTAGAAAACTTAAAATCGCGTTTTTAAACTCGTTTTTGGATCTAGGGTTAGTGAATTTTCACCTGAGTGAAGCAGGTCTAGCTCAGGCGAGGCTTTCAGTAAAAATCAACTCCTCTCTGAAGCATTCTTGCATGGGCAAGCTCTTCCTCGCCTGGGCGAAATCCTCCTCACCTGGGCAAGCTCTTTGTCGGCTAGGCAAGCCAGCCTCTGCAGCTTCTTTTCATTCTGGACCAATCTCGACCAAGCGAGCTATTTTCGCTTGGACGAGTCTTTAATTTCACCATTTTAATTTTTTTCTTCATGCATCTTCCAATCTTTTATTTTTTTCATTATTTACACTTAAAAATTTACACAAAAATAAAGATCAAATAGTTTCCTTTTAACTCATAACTCACAGCCTATATTTAGATTTAATTTAGATTTAAAAACTTTAAGAGTAATTACTGTATGAATAAACAATTAGAATCAAAAATAATTTTTTTTATGTATAAAACACACTTATCATATTTTAATGAAAGTTAATAGAGTCTCTCTGATAATTAATGAGGTCATCAGCTAACTCATCATAAATATCATTCGTGGCTGCAATCAGAAGACTTCAGCTGAAAAAATATTTCGTATATAGATTAGATTACTGAATTAATTTTAAAATTTTTTATGTATAATACAGGTTATACCTCAAATAAAAAAGTAATTATTTATATCGGTTAAATAACTTGAGTATAGAAGTTTTCTAACTAAAACTTTACTTGCCATTAAGTCACTTTACGGATTGACTGTGGGACGCTAATAGAAAATAAAATATATATAATTGAATATACATGCCGCTTAATTTTCCCATTAAAAAAAAATCAATAAGTCTATTTTATCCATTGGGGGACAATATCTAGTGTTTTTAAAAAGAAAAAAAAATATCACAGATATTTTAAATAAAAAATTAAGATCATAGTGGGACAATTGTCCTACATCTTCTGAGGTAGATTTGTCAATAAAGTTATGCCTCCCCAGAAATATTTTATCACCAATTCAAACCTTTAAATATTATATAAGTCATTGAAGGGCTGAAACAGTTTAAACTTAACTAGTATTTGAAACCATAAATAGTTTTAAGAACTTTAAACATTGACCAAGGGCATTATTGAATTAAAAAACAAATAACTTGTTTCAGAAAGTCATTAAACAATTTAAAATTTTGATGAAGTACAAGATATGAAAACTATTGGTGTGTTATATCTTTCTGATATAACTCCACCAGAAACATCCATTACTCATGCAGAAGAATGGTTGATTGGTGAGTGCATGTGATGGAGTTTCTTTATTAGGCAACTGGCTCATGAGGATTCCCCATTAAGCATCTAAACTTAGCCCAATTAGGTAACAAAAAATGCTTTTAGATATGAGTCTCTATGTCATCTATAATGAACTTTGTCTGCAATGGTAACAACAAATATGATAAGGCCCAGATATTAGATATGGCATAGTGACAGAATCAAACAAAAGAAAGCTGATTTTACGTATCACAATTTTGCCAAACATGAGAGACATAATTAAAATCAAACTTGGCACAATGATCACTTAAAGGGCACTTGGATCATGGGGCCAACCGACAGATACAAAATTGGTGGCCAGTAGAAAGTTTGTCTCCATCTTTCTACTATTATGCCCTTCAATTTGGGTTTTATGGACCCCTAATAAAACCATCCTTCCTCTTAATCACATAGGCCCAACTTGTTTCTATTCACTCAAGTACTTCACACTTCACATCTACCATCTTTTCTTTTTATCAATTCCGTTTTTTGCACCATTCAAATATTATTAAACATAGTTGAGTATCATCATTTTAAATAAAAGAAAAACTCCCTTTTTTATGTTTCAATTTGATCTGATATTCAAATATTCGAATGTGAAACCTTTCACAAACCAAAACATCCCACCACCCACCAATTAATTTACACATTATTGGTTATCTGTATCCTATAATTAATTTTAAACATATTAAAAATTGTTGAAAATAGAGATAAAGACATTTTAATAATATATAATTAAATGTAATTCTGATCACTGATCTTATAAAAGGATTTTGTAAAATTGAGTTAAGCTTAAAGTGTACTTCTTAATATGGTATTAAAATCATTTTATAATTTATCTTAATAAAATTGTTGAGCCTATGAGACTACCTATTATTATACCACAATCGGACAATCTTTAAATATATAATCTTAAGTATGAGTTGAGCCGTCTCAACATGAGAAAGTATTAGAGATCTCATGTCAACTAGAGATAAAATCTCTCAATAATATATAAGTGAATATAAATCTTAGCCGATTTTGTAAAATTGAGTTAATCTTAAATCCATTTTTTAATAAAAATTATTTTGAAAACATGAATCTTTCTAAAAAAAAATAACAAATAAAAATAAAATATATACACAAGTTGATTTTAATTTATAAAAACATTGGTTTGTTTCTTCTGATAGTTCCTCTCCTTTAAATGTTAGGTTTAACTTTCTTCCAAACAACATCTGATTTGTATTTACCAGGTGAAATATATTGTTGTATATATATTTTCCAAGTTCAAGGTATCCAGAGTAGAAACTCTGAAAAACTGGCATGGAGTATCTTCTAAAGCATTTCATCCAATTATGGTGAATTTAGTTTCAGCACAATCTTTACAACCACATCAAATATGAATTGAAAGATGAGATCAGGGAAACATATTGTCTCAGTGGAAGTAGATAGCTTTACTCATAAGTTGTAATAATCTGTTTTGCATTGGCAGGCACGGCACCCTCACTAAAGGGTTGTTCAGTCAACCCTTGATATTTTCTTTCTTTGAAACAAGTGCTTTGGAAAGTGTGATTCTCCTGTGTGCAGGTTAGAGAGCTCCTAGGACAAATTAACAAGGCTATCAGTAGTTGAACTTTGCTTCCTGTTATGCTTTACAAAAGGGAAGGTGGTCAAACCAGTCAAATTAACAATGATGCCTGTGGGGGTGCCACATTAGTTCAGTAACTTTTGTATGCAGTTGCTGGTGTTTTTATATCTCCGCCAATTATCTCATAGCTGGTTTCTAACCTACACAACTATGTTAAATATTAAAGCAAAATAGTCCTTTGAAGAAAGTACTTGGAGCCTCTAAAAACAAAGGACAAGACTTGTATTAAAGCTAATCAAAATAACACAAGGATTACTCACAATGGAAGAGGAGAAGATGTCATGTGAAATCTCATAATAAAATGTTATCTCTAACCAAGTCAATGTGACGCATGATAGCAGTAACAGCTGTTTGTTTTGCTTGATATTTTATAGTTTTGATCAGAATGGTTAGCTCTGCAACTATAACCACAAAATCTTAACCTTGTGGTAGTCAATGTTGTGTTGAGTCCTAAAGGGGTGAGCAGTGGAAAAAAGATGGCAAAAAGATGAAAAAAAAAAAAAGGCAATGGTGAACAGGGCACATGTGGATCACTATGGTCCAGTATCAACAACCAAATATTCTGGTTCCTCTTCCACATGACAGAGGCAATGCTTTCTGATATTGCAGGTTTATTGCAGCCAAACCTCCTCCATCAGAGACAACCAGACAAGTACAGCAGTTCCAAGACCCCACGACACCTTCCCACCCTCTTCCTTAAGGGAACACTTCCAACATCTCCAATTCACATTTCTTTATTCTTTACACCAGACAAGATCTTGCAAACTATTATTCCATCTGTTTCACATCATTTCCAATCCCAAATTCAATGTTCACTCACCCCTTCTACACACCATCCATTATTTTATCTCCCGCCTTTCATCGCACGTTCTTGTAAAAGCCCACAATCTTTTTAATCCAACAAAAACGTTGCAAATGGCAATAGTAATTTATTTCATTAACTTTCTTTTTCTTTTCCCACATAATAATAATAATATTATGCTTCCATAACCTTAACCTTAACCCACCTTCGTACAAACAAATTAGCAAAAGATAAGAAAGGGGCAATGCAACAAAAACCGTTACAGACCACAACAACAACAACGGGTAATTGCAATTCAACCCCAGAGAGAGGAAAGCAATAAATCTTAAGAGCAAAAAAATAAATACTGCTATGGATGCCATCGCAGAGAGTCAATCCGTGGTGCTCATTTTAAGCCGTCTGATTGGAGAAGCCAGCACGGTGGGCGAAGATGTTGGAGAAGATGATGGTGAAGAAACGAACGGTGATGATGAAAGTGTAGAAACGGACGGTGGCGATGATGACATGTCAGAGGTCTCTTCCTCTTCTTCCAGTTTTCTTTTGTTGTTAATCTCAACCCCAACATCATCAACACCACTTCCTCTGTCATGGCTTCCAACCTTAACCTCCCTCGTTGTCATGTACCCCTTCAACCGTTTCACGTCAGATAATTTCACTGGTTTCACTATGAAATCCTCTGCACCTTCCTCCAAGCATCTACATATTTTTTTTCAAATTTTTCCAGTGGTTTCAATCTTCTAAAATTCATCACAAACTTTAATATATGTTCATTAAATTAACAAAAAATGTAGCATGAAGGGAATAACTCAATCATGATAATACCTGTCTATGCGAGGCAAAACGTTTTCGGAAGACATAATAACTACCGGAATTTCCCTGAACATGGACGATTCCTGCATTAAATAAAAATTTTCACTCAGTATTATCAGTTACAGAAAAAAAAATTAAGGGTTTATGATTAGAACATTTAATTATTAATTAATGAACCTTTATTTTCTTGAGCAATTCATAACCTGTCATCTCTGGCATGCAGTAATCTGTGATAATTAGATCCACCTTCAAACTCGGCTAAGGAAAAAAACAAAAACAGAGCAAAAGATAAGCTGTGGAAAATAAAACGGAAGTTCGTAAAAAGAATGAAATGAAAAATCTAATGATACATACGACAAAACCATCAGATTCAGAGGCCCTTCTCTGCTCGTCCAACCCCAGAAATTGCAGTGCTCTGATTCCACTATCCACAGCTGTAACTGCCATTTTTTCAACCAAATAAAACCCAAAAAGAAAAAAAAAAAACTCTTTTAACAGAACACATATAAAGAGAAAAAAAACAGAATACCCAACAGTGTGTTTTGTTTTGATATGTTAAAGAACAGTTAATTACCTTTACAAGCTGAGATTTTGAGCAAACGTTCAATGACCTTTCGATCAACGAGGCTGTCATCGACGGCCAGAACATGAACCTCGTGGGAATCCTCCGGCGAGACATGATCGAAGGAAACGACGCCGTCTGTGGCCATTGAAAAGTGCAGAGGGAATTGTAAGCAGAGAGAAAGAAGGAAATAAAAGAACAGAAAGAGGATTCCTTAACATGGGTGAAGAAATCTTAAATACAGTGTTATATTAATGAATGTGGCTATGTGACATGTTATGTTGTTGTTCCATAATATCCATCTGTCACCGCTTTTTTTTTTTTAATAATTATTATTACTACTAGAATTATAATAATGCTACAATAATAATAAAGTCTCTTTTGGAAAAATCAAATCTTAAAATCTTCTCTTTTTATTTATGTTTTTTGGAAGATGGCGCTGAGATTCTGAAATCCACTTTGGTTTGTGATCTCAAAGGGAATTTTTTTTTTCTTTTTTCTGATCCCAAGCTAAGTAAGGAATTAATGACACATCCTCAAACAAAATCTCGCGTGATTTTGGTCAATCTTGGGAGTTTGTGAACGACGTCGCACAGTGATTGGTGGGGTGTGACAACGTTGACCGAAGTCAAGGCTGAACCAAACAGCGCCGTCAAATTCCCGACGTCATTTTTTCACCGTTCCTCGTTTGGTAAGTCGTGAAAGAAGAGAACTCCTTAATTAATGCTAAAAAGATTTTCTGATTTTGTGTGTGTTTATTTTTCTTTTTTATGATATTGTAATAAATAATAGAGAGTATTTATGGGGTAGAGTATCTATGCTAATCTTTATGGAAGCGATATCATGCACGTGCAACCTCATGTGAGTTGTTTTATTTTTATTTTTTATGTCCATGTTTTGTGGTAAAATTGTACAAAAAGAAGAATGTGTGCTTGCTGATGTTGGAAATAACTTCATTAAGGGAAATTTTATTGGAATTTGAATTGATTTTGTTCCTACGCTTTGAACTTTAATTTTAAGCTATATATGCTCATGGAGGTGATATTTAAAGAGATTTCTTTCTTTATGGAGAATAATAATTGATGAAGATTGGTCAAAGACCGGAAACAGTGCCAGCTCAAATTTAAATGAACACTTATATTTTATGCATGTCAATAATTCATTTCATTTGATTAATGATGTAAGTGCTTAATTCATAATCATAACATGCAAAGATCAATTACTTGTACGGCTGAAGGACATGGAATGATTTTATTTCCATAAAGTTGAGAAAATACCAAAGATTGAGATAATGCAAAATCCAACATTTTTAAAATACCAACTTAAATAATTCTACTTGCATGTAGTGCATGAAATTAATTATTTTTTATAATAATTTTGAAATTATTAAAGTGTTAACTGAAAGATGAATAACAAACATAACAAGTACACACAAAGAAGAGAAAATTAAAATATATATATATAT
>Ga0099825_1003138_pt1 | contig 22070 bp, 14 predicted proteins | sample SiratroredBW_FD_76838 | JGI IMG/M metagenome (GOLD analysis project Ga0099825, IMG submission 76838) | Root nodule microbial communities of legume samples collected from California, USA - Siratro red BW | ecosystem: Host-associated > Plants > Roots > Nodule | place: USA: California | collected... | reverse complement strand
ATATATATATATATATATATATATATATATATATATATATATATATATATATATATAATCACTATGTATGCCAGCACTATAATATATAACGAAATGAGATATTTTTTTAATAAATAATAAATACTTCTAATATATGAAAATAATTCAATATCTCAATGTAGTAAGAAAATCTATATTTCTAATACTATTAAAATAGGATTAAAGTGATTTGTTGACTTGATATAAGATTATGTGATTTCGTGTAATAATCATGTATTACACGGGCACGTACTAATTTTATTTATTTTTTTATATAAGCATTGTTTTATAAAAATATACGATAAGGAGTCAATTTATTTTTAATCAATTTGAAGGCAAGTTCGAACCTAGGTTGGTATGTAAATAATATATTACCTATGTTGCTATGCAAATAATATATTGTAGAAAAAAAGATAGAGTTTTGATCCCTATATCTTTCATAAATGTTAGTTTTAATTCTTATATCTTTAAATTAACAAACGCGTTCTTAAACTTAAAAAAATATGTTAATTTATTAATTTTTTCAACTTTGTAACAAATATAATATAATTTTCTCCAATTTAACCTAGAGTAAAATACTAGTATTTTAAGTAACACTAGAGGTCATCAATTATAAAACATGTGAGGGTGAACAAATTTTTTAGGTAATTGTACATTTATCCATAAAAATTGAACTAATTACAAGGTTGTCATTTATCTATAAAAATTAATAAAAAAAAGTTTTAAATTATTTTTTATTATAATTTTAACTATATTTTAAAATCGTAACACTAGATTTTCGGTAATTATACATAAAAAATTACTAAAATATGTACTTAATGCATTAAAAAATAAAACCTTTTCTGATAATTAATTTTAATATCCCTACTAACTAGTAGAAATAAACTGTTAGGTTCATAAAAAACTATTACACACTTTATTTTTATATCATATTATATAAAAGTAATTATTTTATACAAATTATGACCATGACTATAACAATGAACGAATTTGCTATAATGTTTTACCGATTTTAGAAATATATGATTTTATCGGTAAGTGGGAAAATTTACTCTTATAGCACAATATTTTAAGAAATAAATTAAAAATTATATATTTAACAAAATTAATATATTTAAAGAAAGGTTAGAGTGAGCTAGACCCATGCATATGCCACATCACGCATATGCATGGGTTGAGCCACCGCACGGTCAACGCCACATATGCGTGGGTTGAGCCGCCGCTTGGTCTAATGTTTAGAGCATGGGTTTAGCCTACACACAACCCACACATATTGGTTTATAAAATTTCCAAATTTTTCAGATCCGCTCGCGTTCGTCTTCATCATTTTTCCAAAAACTTCAGCTTTTAAATCCTAAAAGCCACCACGTTGCCTATGTCGTCCGATTTCTTCAGCATTTTGGTTCAAATTGCATCTTCACTCCATTATAAGTTTGATTTTGGTTGATTGTTCGGTTTAATTTTTGATTTCGTTTGTTGATTTTTAGTGTTTGGTCGACGTTTGGGCGTGCGGTGGTCGGTGGTCGGTGGTCGACGGTGGTCTGAGCTTCACTACAGGTTAGTTCCACAGTTTATCCTCTGTTTTGAAAATACTCTATGCATTGCTGTTTGAAACAATGGTGGTATTGTAGTTTGGGAATGTTTTAATAACCTGTGCCCTGTGTTTTAATAACCTATGTTGTACAAAAACTATAAGACATATGGGATAAAGCAAACTCCACCTAATAAAATATAAATAATTTACATGTGCGATGGCTTATCCCACGCGACCCTTATGATTACATTTTAAGCGTGGGTCTAGTCCCCGCAAGCTTCTGCAACTTCGCGTGGGTCTGGCCCGCACATGCTTTATTATATTTAATTAAGTGTCAGCTTGCGTGGGTGTAGCCGGCAAGGTAGCCTCCACCTGACCAACCCACGCAACTTTGACTTTGCGTTAACCAACTTAGCGTGGGTCTCTTTCCCACGTTATGCCTATACATATGCGTAGGTTTTAGATATTTTGCATGTTGTTTTGGCCCCTGCTATTTAATGATTTTCTGTAGTTTATTTTTTTTTTAAATATTCTATGATCCATAGTTATATTTTTATATCATTACCATGAAACTTTTCTTAATAAGATTATTATATACATCATAAATGCAATGTATAATCTACATAACTAGAAAAAAAGTTAAATAACATTCAAACTAAATTTGGTCACTAAACTATTAAAACTGAAAAAAAGTATAATTTAGTTTATTTAATATTATAATAATTAAAAGTTCAATACAATAAATTATTTTGTTTAATTAATTTGATGGAATTCTGTTATAATTGTTGTACTTATCGGTTTGAAGTTTTTTTTTTTTTTTTTCCTTTACTACAGATAAGTTATTTGGTTGAAGAAAATGGAGAATGCAAAGAAAGAAGATAAAATAAATGTTTTTGTTAAATATTTTTAAATAAGGTTATTTTATGCGATTATTTAATCGCCTTGATAAGAAAAGAAAATTAATAGGTTTACCTACTAATCTTTAGGGAATGATGGAAAACATTTTAGTTAAGATTAATGGTATACTATATTGTTTAAAATTTTAAAATTAATATCTTTTATTTATTTATTTTTTATTGAGCATATTTTGTTTTTGGTATTTATATGTGTATAGAGTTGTTAAAATATGTTTGATATGATGGATTAGTAAAAATAAATTGTTAAACAAGTTAAGAGTTAAGTCTTGACTAAAAAAATTATGAACTACAGATGAAATTTAACTGGACCCATTTAACTTAGGAGACACTCTGTTTTATGAAATAATAACTATATTTTAAATATAAAAATAGTATTTTATTAAAATATATACCGATGTTATAATTTATATATCAAATTATTATGTAAAAATAAAATAAAATAAATTTAATCAATATAACTTAAACTTTTTAAAAATATATTTTATATTTTATTCTAAAAAGGTAAAATAGTCCATTAGTCTCACATAGGACCCAAAAAATATATTCTATTCAAAATACGAGCCATTTTAGTCTAACATAATTTAATTAGATGGTTTGTGTGGTCGCAGTGTCATTTTGACACCTCCATTGTGAGTAGAATGACATTGTTTACTGAAGTTGGATTATAATTGGTGAATGTTAAAATATATGCACATATTTTATTTTATTGAGTGTCATATGCTTTAAACAAACACTTTCTTAGGTATTTTGAACTTGAGAGTATTAATTAACAACTTGGCTAGGGAACACAGTTCTTTAACATCTTTTTTCCCATTTAGTATTTGTATATCTTTTATGTTTCACTTAGGATTGTTGTATGTGTGAGTAATTATCTTTATTTTGGGATTGAGGCTTAATCATTTATAACCATTGATTTCAATTGATTTCTCTTTTTGTTTTTTTTTAAATCATCCTATTCATTTCTCTTATTTTACTTATACCAAACATTTAACAACCATTTTATATTTTCCTAAATGCTCGTACAAAGAGTGAAAGATGAACCAAATTGGTAGACCTATTGAGAGAAAGAGTTAAGTTTTAAATCAGAAGAGTAGGAATCACTACATTATAAATAATTTAATGAGTTCAATTTTCAATTTATATATATAAACACATCTTGAGGAAATTTTGCCACCTTAATTTACCTTCAACGAGAATGAAAAAAAAATATAAAACTAAATAGATTAAGTCAATAGAAAATCTTTGTATGAATTTCATTCTTTAATTCTTATTTCACAAATACTATTCAATTTGCATTACTTCATTTCTTCCTTAATAATTACAAAATTAAACCAATATCTTTATGTGTTCAATATTATTAGTTGAAGATAATAATGTACTTATCTTCTTTTTTCACATATAATTGAAAAAAGTAAGAGCAACATGTGTTTCATAATCAAAGTTTGATTCATGATAATATTACTTAGATGTAAAATGAACCATGTTGAGAAGTAATACACTATGTGTGCACTCAATTGATCAGAAGTTGAGAAGCTGGTGAGGGATGTGAGTTTCCTAATTCATTGATGTGAGAGGCTCCTAGGGTTCCACATCACCACCAAAAGTTCAATATCACCATGAAAGGAAAAAAAGGCTCCACACAAAAATGGTTACATATTTAACATGAAGAAGAAGAAAAAGGGAGGTTGTAGAGTAGTGGGTGGTGGTCCTTCCAACTATAATTGTGTTAAGGCTATTTGTTGATTTCTTAATGAAATGGAATGGGTGGTTGATCATGACAACACACATGAACAACAAGAAGAAAAGGAAGGTTCGGAAGAAAAGGGGTGAAACATTTTGGGAGGGACAATCGTGTATTTTGAAGGAGAGAGCTTTCTTCTTTCTTCACATTTAAGCACACGAAAAAGGGTTCCTAAGATTGAAGTACACTTTTGGTTTTTCCTTTACTTTTCTATCTTCTTCCAATCAATGGAAGGTAACATTTTCTATCAATAATGATCTCTCTTTCTTTTCTACTTATTTCGGTTTTATACAGAATAAAAAAAAAGTTGAAAAAGATTAAATTTTTAGAAAATAAAGAAAAGGAGGAAAGTACAATTTTTGTTTTTTTACTGAGTACAAATTTAATAGATTAGATCAAATTTATTTAACCTTCCAACTTAATTAATCATTTAGTTGGATTGAAAATATAATTGAATTTAGTAATAAAAAACTTCATTCGCTAAAAAATTGAAATTAACTTTTTCAATGCTTTTTAATTCTTATAAAATCGTAATAGTAAATAATACACATAAATTATAATTCTCAAAATACTTAAAAATTTATAATGGTAATCTAAACAAATAAAAATTATAAATTTGTTTTATAACTGGGTAAATAATACTTTTTATGCTAATAATATATGATATGATAAAAATATAAAGCTATATTTTACAGTGAAATTGTTACACAATTAATATATATATATATATATATATATATATATATATATTCTATGTAGCTATAGTGTGAATTAAATTAATCATATTTCAAACTTATATATATCCAACTTAATTATAATTAGGCGCATTAAAAAAAAACTAATATTATATATATATATATATATATATATATATATATATATATATATATATTAAAAAAACATGCATTAACTATCCAAACAAATGAGTTTTTAAAACAAATAAACTTATATAACGAAGTAATTAAAAACATAAGTAATCAACTTCCTATACACATTATATACAATAAATTCTTAGGTTGGTTGGGTTAACTTTTTCTAAATGAGTAACATTATATATGATTAAAAACATTATACATGATTACATGTCAATATGTTAATATCACAATTGCAATATAAATAAACATATATATCCTAATCAAGTAGAAAAAAATATACATTTTATTCAATTTAACAGTAAATATACATATAAAACTTTTAAAAGAACACCATCATCAAATACATTCTTTTTTTTCAACAAGGTCACAAAAAATCACATCCATGTTTTCACATCACAAAAGATTCAAGTCTAATCTTATAAAGCATTACAAATATATCTATGCAATAATCAAACTCAGTCTAACAAAAAAATTTAGAATAATGCTTGAGCGATTGCAAGGATGTTTAAACCTCGCTAAAATCATAATGTTTTCACTACAACACAAGATGAACACACTAAACCCTTGTTTAAGTGTTGTATAAAGAGTCGAAGAGTAGTTATAGTTCAAATATTGGCGACAAAAGCACTTTACCCAAGCTATTACACCCATTCAACATTTTTTTTCAAGGCCAAACAAGAAACTCATTTAAGCATCCAATGGCTACTTTCTCATTTTTATTGGAGAAACAATATTTTCTTAGACAATCAAAAGACACTAAAGTGATGAATGACAATTTGTAAAAATTATGATGAAAATAATGTATTATCAAAATTTTAATTTTGTTTAGAAAAAATTGTTTTCCTTATTTATTAAAATAGTATTAGGGGTGTCCATGGTAGCTCTATGCTTCAAGAGAATCGGAGCAAGCAACAGCGTTGTTACTCTATCAAAATTTGTTTTTATATATTATCACATGCCACAAGTTTGGTATTGAATATATTTTGTTTTTTGATTATGAATTAGTATAAGTTATTGTTATCTTTTATTTTGATATCAATAATGTAATTTGTTCTTGATACTTATACTTATGTATTGAATCTCTGAGTTATTGATATGAGATTCTAAAGAGAGATTCCGGAAGTGATCTTTAAAATTGGGTTTGATTAATATCATTTCAATATATTAAATTGTTAGAAATAAATTTTATTATGTTGATTTTTTTTAGTTGTTAATGCATGTATTAGATTTTTGGAAGTGGTTTTTAGGATTAGATAAGATTAATTTTCTTAATATAACAAAATTTTAAAAATAAACCTTGATATATTGATTGCGTATAACATGATATTTGAAATATTTTTAAAATATTTGATAAATTATTGCTTAATAAATATTTCTAGACTTTGTTAACAAGCATTAGGATCATGTTGTAAGAATATTAGGAATAACTAAGATTAAGTTATTTTCAAATCTCATGTATATATATATATATATATTATTTAGTTAGTTCCATTTATTTTATCTGTGTCTCAACACTATCTGTAACCCCTAAAAAACACATACTATTTAATTATAATTTTATAATTGATAGAAATTAATTAGTATTTTATTGTGAATACATATTCTTACTTTTTTTTTATTAGTATACTTGTAAGTAAAAGAATTATTTACACAAAAGTCATCGTCTAAGTGATCGGATAATTAATACCACAAGAAAACTAAAAACACAAGAAAACTAAAAATAAATAATTAACATTTCTAGTTTTGTTTAACCTCCTTGATGTTTCCCACAATATCATCTGCCAACTCCTATATCAAATATGATCATAACAGTCCATAATATACAATATACAATGAAATGAAAGGTTGAGCTAATAACAACAACCATACATACCACAATAATATACAATCTCACGTACATACACCATTCAGATCATTGTGTGTTCTGAATCCAAAGAATCAAAAATTACATCTCATTTAATATTATAACTTAAGAAATCTTAACTATTTCTTCAATCATATCATGATAATCAGAAGTGGTTCAAGACCCAACCAGGTAAAACAACTGCTTTAAGTATATGAGATCTCAAAAAAATTTAATACTATTACATTATTATAAAATAAAATTAAAAAAAATGTTTAATTAAAAATTTAAAATATCTTAATTGACTTTCAGTTTATACCAGTATTAAAAAATATTCTTTAATGACTTTAAATTTAAATTTATATTGGTACTATAAATATTTTTGAAACTTTCTTATAATAAATTAATAATTTTTTTTTAAAAAATTGAACAGAAATCCTATGTATTAAAACTTTGTAATTTTCTTTCTATCTCTTTCTATATATTGACATCATTTATTTATATGTCCTTTCATTTTCTGGCTCTTTTCCTATTGGTTCTTTTATCTGTTCTTTCATATCTTGACTCTTTCACTTATCTCCTTCTTTTATCTGACTAATTCACTTATCTCTTTCATTTCTTCTTCCATAATATTGTTTCAATTTAAGTTTTTGATTATCATCAGGTCATTTTCCAATTCCAAATTTGTTTTATCATTTTATACTGTGCATTTAGTATCTTTATTTGGAGACTTGAGACTTGAAGTTGTAGATTGAGGAATCAGAGTTTGTGTTCACTTTTGCTCATTTTTTAGCGCATCAATATCAATATTAGGTAAAAACAATATCAGATTGATGAATTTATCTCAAATTTTTTTAATTTTTCATTATTGTTTAATTAATTTTAAAATAGTTTGTGCATATTAGAAATTTAGAATTTATAAATTAAATTTAAAGACTTACACAATATCGAAAGATATTAGGATACTTGAGATAAGATACTACAATCAAGTTCATTGTTTTGACAATCAGATTTTATGTTTTTAACTTAGTCTCATTTTATATACATATAAATTATATTCAATGTTATATATTATAGTTTTAAATTTTATATAAAAATATATTGTTGAGAAACTCACGCTATAAACACATGAATGAACAAGATGAAGAAAATAGCGAACACAAGATCTAACGAGGTTAGACAATTTGTCTATGTCCTCGAGAGCGTTTAAGCAACTGTGTTTTGTTATTAGAGATATCAACCACTAGGGTTATAATTACAGATGATTATATAAATAACCCTAAACAAGGTACAATAACCAAAATACCCCCACACTCCTGGCCCAGCCCACAAAGCCTATAACTTTCCCTATTAGTATTATGAGTCATACCTAACAAATCTCCACCTTGGCGAATATACGCCTCCTTAGAGGATATACAATCTGGAAGTATCAAACACATAGTGGGTTGGACTACCATGCTTCTTTAGCAACTATAAACATTCAACAAATCCAAGCAATGCTTCAACTTGTCTGTGTTAACTGGCTTGGTTAACATGTCAGCTGTATTTTTCGCAGTACCAATCTTCTGCAACAGTATCTCACCAGATGCAATAAATTCTCTGATCTTGTGAAACCTCACATCAATATGCTTTGTTCTAGCATGATATATCTAGTTCTTTGCTAAATAAATAACACTCTGATTGTCACAATGCTGTAAGCCACAAAGCTTCTTTTGTAGCCTAAACTACTACCATGTATTCAGCTTCAGTGGTAGATAATGCAACAATAGACTGAATAGTTGATTTCCAACATACAAGTCTCCACTAATAGTAAACACATACCCAGTTGTCGACCTTCTATTATCTAAATCACCTGCATATTCTGAATCCACATATCCAATAACCAAAGAATCACCCTGTTGATTACCAAACACAATGACATGGCCCACAATACCTCTTAAGTACCTGAAAATCCATTTGACTGCCTCCCAATGTTGCCTACCTGATTTAGACATGTACTTGCTAACTTGACTAACAACATGAGCTAAATCAGGGCGAGTACATACCATTGCATATATTAAGCAACCAACAACACTAGCATAAGGAACCTCTACCATGTCTGCAACCTCCTTATCTATCTTAGGACACTGGTTTGAACTGAGCTTAAAGTGATTTGCCAATGGAGTGCTCACAGGCTTTGAGAACTAGAAGATATGTCAACTTGAAGATATGAATAAGGTTATTGAAAACTTTAACAAGAGAGAACAGTTGAACTTCAAATAAATTTTAGATAAAAATATCATAATTTTAATTATTTTATTAATTTGAAAAAGGCCTCATTTTTTAATTTGCTTTAGGTCTTCTAAGGTCTTGAGTCGCCACTCATGGTAACAAGTCAAAATATTCATGTTAAGTATGCTCCACCATATACTAACATTTGACCCATCATAAGTAGTATTAGAATCCTCCTTAACTCCTTTTGGTCAAGTTGGTTCATTGCATCTAGTTTATAAAGCCTAATTCATGAACTTCCCTCAACTTCTCAATATAATATTATAATTTATGTAATTTAGATTATTGGTGAAACCAATATATCTCATTTTCTTAACAAGTTCTTTTAACTTGATATTATGACCATAAAGATCACTTTACCATCTCGACTACAATATGCCATGAATATCATTTTAGATATCCACATAATATACAACATACAATATTATGTATATAATATTGTCTCATCATATTTCAGCATCACATATATAAATATTCATTTCACTAAAACATATATGCACACACTCTAATGTATAAAAGAAATACAATATCAATATACATTCAACATTTATAAACTCTACCGCACTAACACATTTTTCATACATAAAATATACACTAATTGAGTGAGATATTCCTACTTAAATTATATATCTTTTTTAAATAAGAAAAATTTTCTCATTTGAGTGAGAGTCTCTCGTTTAAGCAACTATAACATTATTTGAGTGAAGATGCTTAATATAAATAATGATTACTCACTATTTAAGTGTCCTTAAAACAATTGCTAGACACTTAAGTTAAATTAAAAAACAACAAACATCAACAATGTATGATGGATTTTACTATTCACTCAATTCTCACTAATTTCAAATATCAAAACATAATCTATAATATATCAATTGTCACTGTGAAAATTGAATAAGTAAAATCATAATTAAATTATAAGCTTAATTAATCTATTAAAGAAAAAAAAGCTATACACTTGTTCAAAAGGATTTTTAGAAAAAGAAATATGAAATTGTTTTTTTATAAGTTAAAGTCAACTTCTTGTATTGTACAAATTCTCTAATATAATTCTTAAAAAATTATTTTTAATATGTATATATGTTAATTTTAACTTATGAAAAAGTTAATTTTTCATACTTTTATATAATGTTTACTGTTTTAAATTTTACAAAAATTTTGCTATATATAAAATATTAATTTTATTACATTAAATTAACATTTTTAATTATTCAAATTGGTAAGATGTTATTTGATTGGATTTACATTCCATAGAGGATAAAATATCATAACAACAAAGATAATTAATACAAACACGACATGTCTTTTTTTTTTTTTTTTTTATAAAAAATTAATATCCATCATACAAAGCTGTAATAAAGAAGTTATTATAAACTATCTACTTTACGAAAATAAAGTAACAAAAAATTAAATAATTTAAATTTTAATAAAGTAATTTTAGTATTTTAAATATAATAGATAATATTATGAATATTATAGATAATTATAGTATTTTAAGTATAATAGTATTTTAAATATACAATAATATCCATATTTTTCCAAAACAAATATAATAGTATTATACGTCTACAATACCAAAGTTAGTTTCAATGTAAAATATTTTTAATTTAAAATTCAATGTGTTGTAAAGGAATTCATCAGATAAATAATGAGTCATAAGTTATTTTATATAAGATATTACATTATCATTTTTAATCTAAAATCTTTATAAAATAAATTTGTAAGTTTTTTTTACAAGTTATTTTATTTTCTTATCTTGACTTTAACTCATGAGTGCCTACCAATTGAAAGAAATAATTAGAACATAACGTTACTAATCCTAAAACCTAATTAAAAATAGGTTCAAATAAAATCCATTATCAATATTATAAATTCAGGGTAATCTCAATGTATAAACTATTAATTATCATATATTTATTATTATATCTACTCTTTGGTTAACTTCAACCTTAGTGTTCCTTTGCAAGCATCCCAAATTATAAAGGAAGAGAAAAATAGATTCTTAGCATGGAAGATAAAAATAATTTAGAAAATGAACACCTTACATTTTTGTGAATATTAGTAATCTTAACATTTTCCTAATTTATCCTACCTCAATCATTTTCTTTTTCTTTTTGTAAATCTTGTGGAAGATGTTGAAGCTGAAGCTGGTACGTGGAAATCTACCAAATTGGAAACACAATAAGTGAATAGTTGTAGCACCATTCCGAAAATTGACGGGAAAGATGAAGAATAATATATGAAATTTCAAGTCAAACGAGGAATGTTCGTAAATTTAGATATTTGCCCTTGAAAGGTGAGACAGTGACTTGAAAACAACCAAAGTAAATTGGTTTCTTCTACGTCTAAAACACATGCATGAATATAATTAACTTTATATGTTTCTTAACTCCATTATAGATTAAAAAATACTCCAATCTTCAAGGAAAATACACTGCACCTACGTTTTCATATAAAAAAAAGTCTAGAGCACTACTTTTTTTAATTTCAGTATGTAACTTAAACGAACACATCACAATGTGGATTAAACTATTAATCAAATTATGCTTATGAAATATCGAATCGAAAGATAAAAAATTGAGCGAGAATATATGTTTGATAGTTGAACTCTGAAAAAAAAATTCGATCAGTGTCTAAAATACTACTTTATTGAGTTTCTAATCATGCTTTGAGAATCGTGGAATCATTATTAATTTGAAAATGTGGTTCCCACCTAGAATTAGGTCATAGGTTAGTTTTCTTAATCAGGACCACTATAATCTTTGATTATAAACAAATTTCACGCCGTTCCATACACTTTAAGAAGATTCACGTTGAATATATAATTTCCTTGGTAAAACCAGTCATCTAATATTTGTTAGGTGTGACGACTGAGTTTTCTTCTAATTACTCACTAATCTAATTAGAAGAAAACACAATGAAAACACTTGGCAATCCATGCTATAACTATATAAATAGTAGGTCAGCTCTATCACTATTGTGATTATTGATGGTTGAACAAACCATTAACTTCACCATTTGACTCAAATTAATTTGGTTAGGTACATGACTTGATTCTTGAAGGATAAAATGAACATCAATTTTGTTAACAACTTAGAAAACTAGTTAAACAAGACTGAATTTCAAATTCATTAGTAGCCAACTTTTTAGTTAGAATTAATTTTAACTTTGAATTTCAACCCTAATTTCTTCATGAGGGTTGGAAAGTGAATTGAATATGTTATGTAAAGCCTTGGTTCACATGAGAGTACCAAGTGGTACTCATAGTGTACTGAGTCCTAAAAGTTCTGCAGTGGTTACCTAATGAAGGGACTGCCCAACACAAAGGTAAACAAACATTCCCCACCTTTATAAACATATATCCATTCCTCATCAGAATAATCCAAAAAACAAAATCTACCCTCCAACCAATCACACCACTAAAACACAATTACACTCGTTAATTCAGAACTGATTCTTTTCTGCTAATTACAGGGACCAAATTACCTTACTTTGATCACTGTCTTTTACTTTTACAGTGTTTTATGACAATGCTCACATTTAATCTTTTGTGCTGTTCCTTTAGGGTAATTAATTAGTTAGTTCAAGTATGGTTGCATCCAGTATTTGTTATTAGATCAATAGTTGAAAAACAATTATTCCACAACTAATTTTTTTTTTTCACTTTTAAATGAAGGTGTTCTAAAATGTATTACTTTTTTACTTAATTTTTATTCTCTTTGGATAATATTTGTTAGGTATTTTATGGGAATGGAAAGATTCAACACAAACCAAGAATAAATCCACATAATAAATCATAACACTAACTTTAATACATAATCTTAAAACAATAAATTTATGGATATAATTATATGTTGTTTAATTTTATTATTTTTACTTAATATATGAAACTGAAACTCCTATTTTTAACAGATACGAGATTCTTAAATTTGTAATGTTGATAAATTATATCACATTAAAGATAATTTTTAAAATATTATTGATCTAATATAAGTTAATTTTGGTTTAGTTTTTAAAGTTTGTCGCATCATATCAATAAAATGGCAGATTAGAGATATTTTTTTTAAAAAAATATTATTGATGTCATATAAATTAATTTTAGTTTAACTTTTAAAGTTTGACACATCGTATTAATAAAATGGCCTGTTTTGGTTTTAATTTTTTTTCCACAAACTTCTCTCTAATTTTAAAAGTTTTAGTTCTTTAATTTATTTTTTTTCCAATAAAAAGATTTATTGTTAATAAGTTAATAACATCCATTCTATTTTATGTATTTTTATTGATAAGTTTTTTCACTTAAATTTAAAAATACCTAAGTATCATTATAAGAAAAATTATATTTAATTTGGATTATATTTAGTATTTCTAAGGGTTTAATCTCTTGTTGTTATCTGTGATTTGATTTTTTCCTTTATATATTCAACGTAGTTAATAGATTACCGGTGATTTTGACTAACTTTTGGAATGACAATTGTTTACTGGCAGTCCCTAAAACCGGTGGAACTATTATTTCCAACAGTTTTCGAAACTTTTGTTACTTTCAGCGGTTTTCGAAACCCTCATTACTGTCAGCGGTTTTCGAAACTCCCGTTACCTCTATCGATTTTTTAAACCTTATTACTTCCAGCGATTTCAAACCTTCATTAGTTACAGCGGTTTTAAAATCCCTGTTAATTTCATCTCTAGTATATTTTTAAATGCGTTATATCTTTTTTAACACATAAATCCTAAAAAAATTAGAAAAAAAATGATAAAAGACAAATATTTTAGAATATTGCTATTTATAATTGAATGCAATATTTATAAAAGATTCAAAACAAAGTCTAGAACTTCAATATAAAATAACTATTATAATAAAGTTTGTCAAACTAAGGAAACATTATATTATCATTTGTTCTCAACATAAAGTTATGCATAATTAAAAACAAAATAACATTATTCAATTATGGTTATTGATGTTGATCATTTGCTTTTTCTTTAAGAACACTTCCTTAATCAAATACCTAATATATAAAAAATAATTATAGTTAGTAACCTTCAAATTATAATATAAAATATATATTAATTCAATCAAGATTTAAATAATATCGATGATAGTTGAAGCATAGCAAAGTCACAAGGAAATTCTCCATAATAATTTTACGCACAAAATGTTATCATCGCCTTCATTTCATTGATTTGTGATGTCAATGTAAATCAATTTTAGAACACAAAACCAATAAAATTAGTGAAATTGAATAATATTAAACCAAGTGGACAACATGTATAACTAAACTTGTCTTTTTTTTTTTTTTTTTCTGAATGGATGATTATGCAGTTAAGGGTGCCAACATGCTAGTATTTGTAACCCCACATCAATTTATAGAAGGAATATGCAAGAAGCTTGTAGGGAAAGTAAGGATAGATGTAGAGGGAAATTCTCAAAGGGATGAGGGTCAAAAAGAAAGGACCAAGCATGATCTCTAATTTCTTTACTGAACAACTAGGATTAATTGTTTAGTTTTTGTCAACACTGAATTTCGTCCGGACAAATAAAAATTATTTTTTACAAATAAAAAAAAGGAAAAAAGATAAAATAAAAGAATAAAAATAAGAAAATAAAACTTTTTAACATGTGTTATTTAGTTTCTTTGCCATTTAGAATAAATAATAAAAAGAACTTTGACTTTATAAATAAAGTTTGATTAAATATTAATAAAAATAAGATAAAATAAAATTTGTAAAAAAAATGATAAAACAAAAAAAGGTGTTGGGTCTGTCTTAAAATAAATTAAATAGAAAAATTAAGTAAGCCCAATTGAACAGGGAGGTTCATTTATAAAAAATAGTTTTGATCCAGTTTGACAAAAATAAAAAAAGAGATGTTATGAAGTCCAATTCTAGTTGTCAAAAATAAAATTATTATTATCTCACTTCTCTATTAATTGTGCTTGCCACATAAGCAATAATGTTCCCAGCTGTTCAGCTCTTCACTGCCCATCTTCACTGCCCATTCACTGTAGCTTTAGTGCCCTTTCAATTCTTTTAGTTAGTACTTGACAAATTTTATCTCTCTTGATTAAGGATTAAAGGTTGTAAATGCACCTTTTTCAGCTCTTTATCTTCTCTCATGCTAATTGTATTCAGCCCTCATACTTATCCCATTCAGCCCTCATAGATTCGCTCACTCTTATTTTTTAACTTTAATGGTTTGTTTCTTTGTTGCACTCAGATTTATTTCATGATAAAATGTAACAATACAGTCTTAAAAAATGAGTTAATATAGGGGTTGGGGCATTGATTTTTAATTAAGAACAATGATGCTGAGTTTTACTATGAGAGATGGATGGATTATCAAACAAATGTATAAAAAAAGATAAAGACACAACAGGAGAGGATGACATGTTTTACTAAAGAGTAGCATTATATAGAAAGAACACAAAAATTAAGAAAAAAAATACTGAAAAATATCCTACCCAACAAACAATCTTGCAAGAATTAGGAGATCAAATTGTTGACAAGATCTTGCAAGAATTAAGAGTTCAAATTGCTGAAAGAAAGTTTCTGTTAGCATATTCCATAAGGAAAACAAAAAGCTAGATCTTCCACGGGTATGTTTTACGGTATTCTTTGAGTGGTTGTGTAATCATTGTTGTTGCTATGCATGTGTTTGTTCCATGATTATATATTTTGTTTGGCTCTGTACTAAATATAATATAATGTGTTAGTTTCTTGTATGTACCTTACTGTTAAAAAGTGGAATAAAAAATTATGATAAAAAAAAATTATCTAGAAAGCCGCTACAATGTCACGGCTTCCATTAAATTCATCATGCTAATGGGTGCTGTTGTAAGCACATCTTTGTACTCATGGAAAAATCGCTGTTATTGACACGATCTCATTCTCATCAACGAAATAACCCTTTCAGAAACCAAAATCAAAACCGAATTTGATCAATATCAGGAAAATACCTTAGGAATGTCAAACCAACATTTTGAATACCTCAAAACCCTCAATGAAAAAAATAGAAATTCATACATAAAAAAATATAACATGCAAATCTCAAATCATCCGAATTAAAAACCAACACAAGTCAAAACCCAAGATTAACTGTAACACAATCACCCCGAACCAGAAATCGAAATCGAAATCCAAATATTTCCCACCAAATACCAATCCAGATATTATTCCTAGAAAATCCAATCCACCAATAATTCCCAATTCAAAAAATATAAAGATTTCTAAAAATAATAAAATAAGACATTTTCTAAAAAAAAAAATAGTTTAACAAAACATATTTAAAAAATATAAAATAACTCATAAAAAACTAAAAAAATTATATAAAAATTTCAAAGATATATATCAAACAAATTTCTTAAATTAGAACTACGTCAACCCGATTTTCTATCACAGATAGGAATACGTAGGAACAAGGTCAATCTTTGTCGGGTCCCCCAAATAAAAAATATAAATATTTAAATTAGAACTACGTGATCCCTGATTTTTCTTTGGAAATACATAGGACCAAGGTCAATCTTTGTCGGGTTAAAAAAAATAAAAAATAAAAATTTGTCTTTGTTATTATTTTGTTTGCTTATTGTTCATTCTTAGTCTACATTTTTTGTAAATATATTTATTCTTATTTGCTGTAATTACTATTTTTAGGAAAAAAATAACATTTTGTAAAGCCACACTTATTTCTATTCATTTAATTAAAGGTACCGCCCGTCCTGGCGTTGTGGGTGCTAATACCTTCCCCACGTAACCGACTCCCGAATCTTGAATCTGATTCATAGTCATTTTTATTTTTTTGGTTTTCTATAGTTTCCCCATAATAAGCTATAATGGCGACTTCATCTTCAATCTAAATAAACATTTTTTAAAATAAATTTAAGATTGCCCCGTCATGATCCGGTTGCAACAGTTTCAACAGGGCCAACATAGCAAATGAGGTAGCTAGAGGATATACAAGATTGTTTAATCTCTATTCTTAGGATAACTTATAAATAAATCAAGTTTTAAATAGATATGAGATTTCCAAATTCCAAAAAAAAATAAAATCAAACCTTAAATAAAGGAGAAAGAAAAAACCTATATTCGTAGTAGTCAGGCCATGGACAATGAGCCTTCCCATAATCTCAATAACAGTCCTCATCTCTTAAAGGACCCTGCTTAGCTCTAGCAAAACAAAGTCAAAGTAAATAGAGATTCTTAACTGGAATCGTTTATGAATATAGTCTGAAATACCTTTTGTTACAAACTATAGTTTTGCATCCGGATGTATATTATGCCACTTCTCAAGCCACATTTCCCTCATTAGCATGTGTGATCTAACTATGTTCCTATGATTTACTATAGGAATATTATGTCAACTTACATGCATATATACTTCTAGTAAACTAATTTATGTTTAAATTTAGAACCTTGAAGTTGTTGAGATCAAGCATACTCTACTATGAAAGTATTAATCACTACTAATTATTGATCTTTTTTAACAAGTGTACCGAGTCAAAAGTAATATAGATTTATAAAATAAGGATGTCGATCCGACAAGGAACAATTTTGCTTATAAATCTCCGTTTCAATACTCACTAAGCAATTATAATTTTCAAGATGGTTTGATAATAATTTTAGTCAATGAACATAAAAGAACAATTAAAAAAAATAAATAACAATTATCAAAAGGAGTTTGCAAGATCTAGAAGGACTCTGGAATTGAACTTCATTTATCTCCCCCGTTCATATTTTGTATTTGATAAGAACATACAATATTCGTAACTACTCACAATTGATGCACATATAAAAATCGTTCACATCGATTCCTCTGACATGAAATTAATAAGGAAATTTCCTAAATACTGATCTCTCAGCTATTTAGTAAATTACCCAGCATTAAGAACAGATGTTATGCGCAATCAATACATTGAAACCTATTCCTAGTATTCCAATATATTGAGTATTTTCATCTAGGTCAGAAACTTAAAAGTATTTCCCAGTTAAGTTCAAGAATCAAAATAAAGACTCTATTAATCAGATAAATCTAGCATTAAGCACAAGATGAAAATACCAATTGAGTAAAAACTGAATATTATATATAAAAATCACCAAACACTACAATAAAAAATTATTTAGAGACCAATATTTAGCTACCAAATGAAATGGTTGCTAATTATGACTAAAATAGTCATCATAGTAATTTTTTGTTGCTAAATAACTACAAAATAGAAGTAATGATTGAATTTAGTAACCAATTAAGTCAAATAATTAGTATCTAACATTAGCTACCAAGGTTTTAGTGACCTATACCATTAGATTTTAAATTAGTCTCTAACTTAATTAGATACCAATTTAGAATCTAATGGTATAGGTCACTAAAACCTGGGTAGTTAATGTTAGATACTAATTATTTGACTTAATTGGTCACTAAATTCAATCATTAATTCTATTTTGTAGTTATTTAGCAACCAAAATCTAATTTGGTGACTATTTTGGTCACAATTAGTAATCATTTCATTTGGTAGCTAAAAATTGGTTTCTAAACAATATTTTTCTTGTAGTGAAAATACAAATGAGTTCAAAAGATTACATTCAATCCCAAAGATGAAGATTTAGCTACTCATGGTAGCCAATACAATCCAATGAAAAGAAGATTGCCAGAAAAGAAGAAGATTCTCGTTCCTAACGGCTGCCTCTGTCCTCTAGGTCTTCATATCTCAGAAAACCTAAAATCGCCCTTTTAAACTCGTTTTCGGGCCTAGGTTAAGTGACTTTTCGTTTGGGCCTTTTTTTTTATTTTAAACTTTTTATTTCTTCTCTTCATGAATCTTCCAATCTCTCATTTTCTTCATTCTTTTATACCTGAAATTTCACAATAATTGAGATCAAATAATTTCCTTTAACTCAAGACTCAAAATCTAAATTTAGATCCAAAAACTCTCAAATTGGGGGGTAATTACTATTTTAAAGCACACTTAACCCGTAAGTACTCAAGTTTTCTCATGTATAAAAACACTCAAAATTGACACTTATCACTAATCAATTAATAAAACAAATTATGGATTGCGACTTTCCATATGAATTTTTTGAGCCACCACTTTCATCTTCAAAAAAAATTTTCATTAAATTAATCCCCTAGATCTTTTTTATCATCGTTCTAGTCTTTCAAAATGAACGATATGATGAAATTTTAGATCTTCCTATATATAGTCCTCCATAATCATTAAGTTGCTACCAAATCAAACTTTTTCACCACTTTTTCCTTTAAAGAGAACCAATACATAATTCAGAAATTTGAAAAGCAAATTTGGTGATAAGACAAAATTTTAAAGAACTAAGATGCTAACAATTTAAATTTTTTGGGACTTTAATGACTAAATTTGTTCTCATTATATTTTTAGGTATTATGGCAACATAATATCAACTGCTTATATAATTTTGTTATCTTGCAGGATTCCCTGGTTGAGCAAAGCTCCCAAGGTGCTTTTACTCCTCATGGTCGTGAGGACATATTTGTTGCTACAATTGAATGACTAGAGCATCCTGGTTGTGTGCATGTTACAGGAGCAGGGGTCGGCATCCATCAGTTCTGTAGGACATCTTTATGCTAGTACTCATTTTAGGCACGTAACCAAGAAGTTACCTTGCAGTTGAGGTAGCAAATTACACAGGAGCTAACAAAGGAGGTTACTTAAAAGTTAAATCGAGAGTTTGAGCAACGCCTAAAGACCTTAGGTCTTTCACATCATATAGTTTCTGCACATGAAACCTTTATACCTCTAACATTAGGGTTAGCATAAAAGGGAGTGGTGCAGTTGATAATTCATCAAGGGATGATATTAGCTCCACAAGCCAATGTGAAATGAACATTAGCTCCACAAGCCAATGTGAAATGATTTTATTCCTTAGTTGGTGGCCGTAAGGAAAGTCTTTAAAGAGGCTATGTTACATATGTGGTTCTCCCCTATGATGTGGTTAAGGTCATGATCAAGAAAGTTTGCATAGGTAATGTTACAATTCCTGTGCCAACATATGAGGTAATTAATGTGGCACACACATTTAAGACATTTGTAGCCTGGTCTAAACACCTTCTTAAACCTATTCTAGACCGCTGGATAAGAAAATATTTTGTAATTATTAATTTTTATTTATGTATGAATGCATTTGTAGATTTAAGTTAAAGAAATAAATTATTTTGCAGCAATATTGTTGAAAACAAAAGTACTCAAAGAAAGAAACAACTTGTATCTACCTACAATCCTATGACCGCATTGTTATAGATTGTTATATCTATGGATACAAACCCAACGAAGGTTCTATGAGATGCTACTATTTTTTCCTAGAATAGTGACATCCCATTATATATACACATTTCATAGAGTTATGCAACTGATAATCCATCAGGGGATGACATTGGCTCCATAAGCAAATGTCAGTTATATGTCAACAATGATTATATTGCTTAGTTGGTGGCCCTAGGGAAAGTTTTTGAAGGGGCTATGTTACATATGTGGCTCTCCCCCACGATATGGCCAAGGTCATGATCAAGAAAGTTCGCATTGGTGATACTACAATTTTTGTGTCAACAAATAAGGTAATTAATGTGACACAAGTATTTGAGACATTTGTAGCCTGGTCTAAACATCTTTTTAAACCTATTCCAGACCCCTTGATAAGAAAATATTTTGTAATTATTAATTGTATTTATGTATGAATACATTTGTAGATTTAAGTTAATGAAAATGTTGTTTATTTTGCAACAACATTGTCGAAAACAAAAGTCCTAAAAGAAATAAACAATTTGTATCTATTGACGATCCTATGATCACATTGTTACATGTTGTTATGGTCATGAGTACAAACCCAACTGAAATGGAATGATACTATCTTTTTCTAAAATAGTAAAATCCTATTATATATACACATTTCAAATATGTTAATTGCAATAGGCAACTAAGTGCTTAATATATTTAGTCTTTGTGATTCACACTATAACTATCGTTGTTTAATACAATAATTATTCTAACGTTGATTATTATTTATTATTCTTGATTTTTAATGAGATACATTATAGATATGATTGTTGGAGTGCAATTATTGTTAAATTTTTATGTTAAACAATGAGATTTGAAAAAAATAACCACCATCTTTATGATTTATAATAAAACAATTTGAATTATCATAAAAAATGTATTTTTTTAACGCTGCTTAAAAACTGTTGATGAAGAGCTTAAATAAGTATTATTAAAAGATCTTTTTACACTTATAATTGAATAAAAAAGCACATAATCTTAAATCGAATTCAAATGAACCTAGAATTAACTTATAAAAGTAGAAGTAACTTAGAGTTGAGCAATTTGATGTATAGGATCATAATCAATGCAAACCATTGTTGTGACTTTTGTAGTGGACACTTCCAAGGAACCTGTTTGTGATGAGTAATTATGTTGAATTAGCATCTCAAAGATTGAATTTGCTTCAAGCAAAATTACGACGTGAAGTCATTATTCAACATTTCAAATTTGCATTAGATACGTTTCTTGTTTCTCTAATCAATAAAAGAAGTTTAATATTTCATCTGAAAACTCAGAATCGATCGCTTTGAGAAGCAAATTCTTCCTTTGATGCAAATTTTCTTAAAATATTTCTAAAATTTATATGATAACCAAAGTAGTCAGCAAGCTTTTTCATTCTGTTAAATTTCAGCATTTAAAACACAAAATTGATATTAAGGACCAATTTGAATAGTTGTAAGTTATAATATATACACACACACATATATATATATATATATATATATATATATATATATATATATATATATATTTTTTTTAAATTTATATAAATATTTGTAGAAAACACTATAAAAAATTTGTTAGTTTATAGATATGCTTGT
>Ga0099825_1003136_pt1 | contig 22073 bp, 12 predicted proteins | sample SiratroredBW_FD_76838 | JGI IMG/M metagenome (GOLD analysis project Ga0099825, IMG submission 76838) | Root nodule microbial communities of legume samples collected from California, USA - Siratro red BW | ecosystem: Host-associated > Plants > Roots > Nodule | place: USA: California | collected... | reverse complement strand
TCTACGAAAATTCATAATTTTTTCTCTATCAAGCAACTTGACTCAAAATGCTTTATATGAGAAGAGCTTTTGTTGTTTTGAGAAAGATTCACAGCAACACTATTATCATACTATATCACAAGTAATCTAGAAATACTTTTCATAATATATATGAAAGTCACAAGTCAAATTTTTAAGCCGAATAACATACTTTATTTTCATGGTATACTTTTCGAAGAAATAGTTCATACGATTGTACAAATAAAGTTAAGGTAAAGTTTTGATCATACAGGGAAATAATCAAAATAATTTGTAATCTCAAGTTGATCAGTCTTAAGTCAACGTATCATTTTTGTTTACTTGCAAATATTTCATAACCATATTTGGGTGCTTAAGTATCTCCCTAAAACATTTATAGTTAAAACATACATCAAATTACAACATGAACATATGGGACTTCATACTTATTAACATCAATGCAAAAACATGATATCATGTCATCTAATAGAACAGTCACATTAAATAAAAGTTCAAATTAAATAACTATACTTGAATATACTATACTATGTCTATTGTATTAATGTTATACTAAAAAATAATTTATAAATGATTTATTATAAATAATAAGGATGGCTCTAATATTTATGTAAATAATTTTGTTTAGTGACAAATTTATACAATAAATAAAAATATTACGTATTGTAATTTTATTAGTATATAAATGCCTTTTTTGAGATATTTTATTTTCAACTCCTACTTTATAATTATAAAATGGAAAAAATAACTTTAACTATTAAGTTAGATTGTTTTGTACTATATTTAAAATTGATAAAGTAAACCTAATTTAGATTCCTAAAGTGACTTTAATTTAATGGCAACTAGATTTGAGAATGCATGTGAACGATAGTTGGATTATTTAGTTTTGATTGATTGTTTGATGTTATTTGAAGTTGATGAAATGCTATGTGAATGTTAATAATCTAGAGTTTATGTTATATACAAATGTTTTAAAACTTTATAAGATTTGCTAAAATCCTAACACGTTAAACTTTGTTATTCGTAATCTTAATAATACTATAATTAAACATTCATATTTTAAAAAATTTGAGAACTGAAATCAATTTCAACTAAAATAAGTTGATAAAAGATTATTAAGATATGTTTTCAATTGAAAGAAGCAAGTTAGGTCTATTTTGGATTTTTCTTTTTTTTGTCTGATATATTGCTCAAGCAATTAGTTAACAATATTGAAATAATAAATAAAAATTGAGTTAGAGACATTTCATACAAATACTTACAAATGACTCAAGCGATTATGTTACGTAATCAAATGATATGAATGATCATTCAAACGATAAGTGATGAATTTTTAACATTGTGTTAGAAAAAATTGCTTAAGTGATGAATTTTATTGCTTAAGTGATAATTCATCACTCAAGCTATAATTGTCTATCTTATAAGAAGTTTTACTCAAGTGGGTATATCCCACTCAAGTGATATTAGAGGACAAAAATCCGAATTCCTTGTTAAAGTCCCAAGAAAATAACTCAAGTTAGACACAACTTTATTATTGGAACCAACAGGCTCTCAATCTTTATCCAAGATAACTGTTGGACAATATTTCTTGCATGTATTTGTAAACATCTTGTTGGACCTCGTGTTTTTTTATTGCTTGAGCCTATTTTGACTTTTATATATATATATCATTATAGTATGTTGAGATAATAATATATATTATGGTTTATTCTTAGTGTGTTTGTTCATAGTATGGTTATAATTATTATATTTTTAAGAGTATAATATTTAAGTGTTAGAAAGATTTACTTTAAGTGACGAATATTGCTGCTTAAGTGATAGTTTATTGCTTAAGTGATAAGGAATTAATAATTTTTTGGTCTTCTTTAAGATATGTTATAATACATTTGAATTGAGTTGGTTGATATGGTAGTAAAAAGTATAATTACATAGTGACATAGTTTAAGGGTTGTGACAGAGAGTTGTATAATCATAAAACCATAAGAGAAATGAATAAATATAATGCTTCGTTTATCATCTAAGTTAAATATATTAAGGTATTATATGATAAAAGACTCATAAAAATTCCCATCCAACACTTTGTGGAATGTGTACAAAATACTTTTCTATATACGATTTATTGATAATGTTTCATTTAAACTTTAATTATAATATAGTTGTTTGTTTTAGGTAAATATATTCAATACCTTTTTCAAAAGTCTTTTAAGTATTATGATCTGATTATAGAGATTAAGTTGTGTGTCTATGTTAGTTTAATCCTAATTGTATTTTGTTCATGATATATGATTATATTATTATACAAAAATATAGAGAAAATAATTGATAGCTAACATAAGAGTTTATTTAATGTTATTATATGTATAAATAAAGTTTACTTCTTATATTTTAGAATTTTTTTTATGTATAAGTACTTTATTTTGTAAAATTCATCTTGTTGACTAATATTTATAAGTATACTTTGTAATATTTAATATATATATATATATATATATCATAAAAGTTAATAAAAATATTTCTTTTATAATTATTTTTTATATTTTCTAATTAAACAATTATATTCTTTAATAAAATAAAAGTGATTCTTATTTAATAAAATAAGAAAATGCATAATCTCCTCAAAACTAGATAAATAACTTCTTCACCTAAAAGTAACCACTAAATTTATTTCTAAAATAATTATGACAAAATTATATATTTTCCCAAAAAGGTATTAATTTAATGTAATAAAATACAGATATATAGATATGAAAGCACGTATGTTCCACTAAAAATTATAAAATTTAAAAATAAATTGTGAATAACTTATTTTTTACTATTAAAAAGTACGAATTCATCTCTTATATAAAATAATTTTATCAATAAAAACGATTTCATCTGTCATAAAATGATGTGTATAAAAAAATGAATTCATCTCTCATAAAATAATGTTATCCCTATATCATTTGCATTTAATAAAAATATATAGAAATAAGGGAAGTTAATTCTAAAACATTTTTAAGAGATTATTTCATATCCTTATCATTAATTTTTTAAAATTCATATCTTTACTGACGAAATCCAACTATTAATTTTTAAAATGTTACTACTCTTCAAAATCATTAAACTTAAAAAATTACTTATAAAGATTGACTTTTAAAATAAATTCTTTAAATTTTTACATATTACAAAATTACTTTTATTGTAAGAGCTATTATATTTTGTTAAGGGCTTTTTCTTTTTATTATAAGAGTTATTATATGTTTTAATTTATTTTTTATGAGTTTAACTGTGTTGCATCACTTTTCACTTTTAAGACATTTGTATAATTTTTACTCGAGTAAAAAAGTTTTATCTAATTCTTCTTATCTTAAATATTTCTATGTCATATTAACTCTAATGAAATAGAAAGGTCATATAAGACTAGAATCTTAAACCTTTCTCTACTTGGATATGAATTTGGCAAAAGAATATGTCAAAAGTGTGAAACAGAGAAAATTACTCTTAGAAGAGAGGTAGAAGAACACCACCTTACCTTGCCATGCACATGGATATGAAAATGAAGTCTTCAATATTTGGATGCCACATATATAATAATTTGCCAATATTCTTGAAGGTTTTAGATCCTTCATCAGAAATCGAGTTCCCCTAATGGAATTGATGTATATGGCTACATTTGTTTATCTTTTGTGCACAAAAAATCAGGTAGCAAAGGAGACAAGAAAATAAAAAATTATGGTTGGGAAAAGGAATGATAAAAAGACAACTTAGAGAAATCAAGAGGTTGCGAAAGTCACTGTTTGGGAACTTGAACCACAAATTAGCAACTGTATTTAAACTTTACATCCTTTTGCAGCTCAGCACTTGCTGGACTTTGCTTCGGTGTGGGATCAGCACACTCTGCGTTCTTCATTCTGCAATCTGTCCAAATTTTCTATATATTTTACCTAGACCATCTCTAAACTTTATTCACCAAAATGAAGGTAAGAAGAACTTGCTTTCTCTTCTGTTCACATTATTCTTCATTGCCAGCTACATGCATCATGATCATGTGTTCGTTTGCAGATTTTTGAGTGGATGCAAAACAGGATCAGTGGGAGCAGCGGAAAAAACAAACGTACTTTATCCATTTCAGCTACCCGTAAGCATTTTTTTTTCATCATTCTCCAGTGAGAGGATCATTTTTGCCACAATTTTTGCATGGTTTGATATACTCAGGTCTGATTGTGACGTTGGCTAGGTATGAGTTTTGTTTCTAGATGCACGTAGTGATAAAACACTATTCTGCACAGAGTTAACAACAAAATAATGTTCGCAGAATTAAGGTTTGGTGGTGTCTATTGTGTACTGTTGAGTGAACCATTGTTTATTCTACAGGAAAAGAAACTATGCTACTTGAGCTTGATTAGGTAGAGTGAATTATGTGCTGCAATTATTATACTTTTATCAAAAAGGGTACAAGAAAAAGTAACACTGAGAAAATAATAATAATAATAATGATAATGATAATGATTCAGTTGAAATATATATCCATTCTAACTTTGTGTTTGCAACTTTATATTACCTTGTATTGTATCATTCTTGGAGTGAGTTTGATGAATGATTTTCCTCCTTCAGATTACATGAAGCATGAACCTTGCAAACAAGAGTTCAGTGACTGGCCTCAAGCACTCCTTGCAATTGGAACGTTTGGGAGCAACACCATGAGAGAAGATTCGGGTGGAAGGAGTAGCAACAACACTGCGGAGGATTCATCTTCCTCCAAGGATTGCACACAAGAGGTCACGCTGGAAGAAGTTGCAAGTCTTCAGAATGAGTTCAGCATATTCTTTAAGGGGCGAGTGGAGCAAGAAGAACACACCAATGATCTGACCAAGGAGCGTTTGAACGCTGAGCATTCAAGGTTGGATTCTGAAGGTAAAGAAAATGAGTCTCTTTCTGATAACCGTGGTAATTTCTACCCGAGCAAGAGTATAATATTCAGCAGGGGAAAAGATTGTTGTTTGGATCATAGCAGTAAGAGAGGTGTTGGCAAGAAATCACTCTCTTTTCTTCTTAAGAAGATGCTTGCTTGCAAAAGTGGTTTTCAACCTACCCCTTTGTTCAAAGATCCACTTTCCACTGAGTCCAGAATGGAGAAGGTAGATGAGAAACCATGCAAATCAGCTTAATCACTTTTTCAAATTTCTTTTTTTAAATTACTCATCTTACTCTCATTACTTTGCTTGTGATCACAGATTTTGAGGGCAATACTTCACAAAAAGATATATCCCCAAGGTTCTTGTTCAACTACACCCTTCATAAAGAAGTACCTTGAAGCCACACCAATTTCTCACTTTGATGATGCTGAGGACAATTATGATGACGATGATGATGAAGAACTTGCCACTATTTCAGAAAATGGAAGTAAATGGGTCAAGACTGATTCTGAATGTAAGCTCTACTACACATTGAATAATTTATTTACATTGTTACATTTTACTCAGTGCCTTGCTTTTCATTATATAATAATTATTTTTCTTTTGCAGATATTGTTCTTGAGATATGATTGGCTTCTTCTCTTGTACCCGAACCACTCTGATTATGCATGCTCAACTATTCACATGGAAGATGAAGTACTGTTCCTTCTATTTTGGATGTATGAATCATGCCAAGGAAAGCTGACAAACAGGAAGAAGAATCTGGAAAAGTTCTATGTTTTACAGCTTTAATGTAGCACATGAATGGCACAGAGCATAATCCAGAGATCTTAACTTCTGTATTTGTAATAAAGTGTGATTAATTTAACAATAACAAGCTTTTTTTCTTCTCTTGATCAGATTTTAAGGTTTTAGTGTAACTGTAGACGAACGATACATTATTGCATGGTTGGTTACGGCTCACCACCATATGTTAATAATGTGGATCAATCCAAACCTGACATATAGTTAAAATTTTCAATTTAAAAATAAAATTAAAAAATAAAAAAAAAGTTGGCCCATGGTAATTTTAGATCATATAAAAAACATGGACATTATTTTTCAACCTTGCAGGCTGAGGAATAATACTCTAGACTCAATTATAAGAAAAAAAAAATGGCAATACTAAATAATATAAATAAACTTATTCAATAAGACCTTGGTTTGATTTCTTGAATTCAGGTTTAATGATAGAAAAAAAAATATATGCGAGGGAATATTAGTAATCAATCAATATATATAATTTTTTTCCTGAGGGTTTTTTTTGGATCTCGTTGGTGTTAAGGATGCATAATGATTTAATTTTTTTTATTTTTTGTACGCAATTCAACTTATTTTTCACATTGTTCATTTAAGAATTCAAGTGTAAATTAGAAACTATACAAGAAGTGAAAATAAGTAAGATTGTCAACATATAAGGAGAAAAATATATAAACATTTTTTTTTTAGTTGGAATTATATTTTATCTCTTATATGAGTCTATTTAAAATTTATTACTATTGAAATAAAAAAAAAAAACAATGACAGTTTTCTTTTAAAAATAGTAAGTGATAACTTTGATAGAATATTTAATATCAAAAATGTTTTTTTAATAGACTAAACACAATATTACATATTTGGGTTAATTACAGAAAGTCAGTAGTTTATACTAAATACATTTATTCTTTTTGAAAAATTAAAATGGTGACTACTTAAAAATATAAGAAAAAACAAGATTAAGAAATTACATGTAAGTGACAAAATGATACATTGCAACTATGAATAAGACTGAGCTGCTTGTGACCATTCGTTATAATATAAACATTTTTTTTTCTAACGAATAAACTATTAGTTTAGTCTTTTGAAATTATATTTATTCTTACATTAGCTTTTCAAGAAAAAACACAAAAAAATCCGTAATAAAAATTGTTTAGTTTTAAAAAATAACAAATAGGCACAACGTAACCACATTTTCCTCCTACTTTATGGCAAGGGGAAAAATATATATACGTGGGATTAAAAGCATTTCTATTGTTAAAGTGGCAATAAAACTTTGAAATTTATATATTTCTTCTGGTTTCTTTTATATTTACAGTCAAACAGATATATTCTGTTTTTCTTCTTCATCAAAACATTGATTTTCTTAATCCAGTGAGATCACATCACGTGTACATGCACAATATGGTCCAATAATCCCTTTTGGGCTTGTATCAAGGAACCAACCCAAGGCAATTGCTTCTTCCATCCCATCGAAATATGTGAATGGATATTTATAGTCTTGTTAGAGTATTACGAAAGATATTTTTCATAATAAATTTTTATATTATAAAAAATTTTTTTCATAAGAGATTTTTATAAGGATTTTGTATTATGAAAAACATTTTTTTAAGAGGGTTTTGTATTATGAAAAACGTTTTCCATAAGAGGGTTTTGTATTATGAAAAATATTTTCCATAATAAAAAAATCTCTTACAAAAAATGTTTCCTATAATACAAAAAGCTCTTACGGAAAATGTTTTTCATAATACAAAAATCTATTACGGAAAATGTTTTCCAATAATACAAAATCAGGTTTCACACCCCCTCTTCTGTAAAACGTTTTTCATAAATATGGAAAATATTTTCCATAATACAAAACCCGGTCCTTACACCCCCTCTTCTGGAAAACATTTTCCATAATACAAAAATCTTTTACGAAAAATGTTTTCTGTAAGGCATTTCACACACCTCACAACCCATTCTAGAATTCGAATGACACTCTGCACCTTTACACCACGCCTAAACCATGCAAAATGAAAATAACTTACCTAGAAACGGTGCATAAGAAGTTTGTTATAGCATCCTCTACCACCGTCGCTCGCTGGAAAATCTACTGTCACCACCTAGTCACTGAACCACTTTCCCCTTTTAGTATATTCTGTCAAGGATACTTTTGTCATTACAAATAAATGTAGGATGGAGAAAGCAATTGTGGAGGTGCAGGAAGCAATTGCCCATGATCAAACCAAATTTTGCAACACTCTATAGTTGTAGTGGTGGATTCTCCTTAAGAATACAACAGAATTTGTGTATTTATATATGCTTTTGAATCGGTAAATTTTAAACAACAAAAATATATTGTTTTACATGTTTAGACCAGCTGAAGTAATAAATACACTGAATTTTGGTTTTATAACTGTTATTAAAACTAAACTACGATATTGATAAGGTTTACTTTTCAGCCATAATTGTTTAAATGTATTATTATGAACTTGCAAATAAAGATTGACATTTAGAAATAATCATTATTTACTTTATACTTTAAATGCTCGTGCGTATGAGTAATCTAAAAAAAAAACTTTCTCAAATCTTAATATATTATTCCTCTTTTTTCATATAGTCTCACACCCATTTGAATAATATGATTCTTGAAAGAAAATCCTCTCTCACTGGCAGCTTCTCTCTTGTTGTAGATATATATCGCCAAACATATAAGGGAATGACATTACCTTCAACCCAAAACCTTAAGATATTAGGTTTGTGGGTCTTCTTTCTTATATGTTGCTCAACTTTCTCATTTCTACCCAATGTGGAACTTAGACTCACACTTGGATACCTAACAATCTCCCCCTCAAGTGAGAGTCCCTTCCACATTGGTACACTCTCCCTCGAGTGGAAGCATTTCCAAACACGAGTACCTTAAACACAAACGACCCCCTCACTTGTACCGTCATACACTTAAACGGGACACGCTTGCCTGAAATCTCCGTCAAAAAGACTTTCGATACAGGGGTCAAATTGTACTCGTCCAACTATGTGTGCACCTGGGTGTGAAACTATGAGTGCCACCGTGAGTTGATGGGAGTTAGGCAGCAGAAGCAATAAGATTCACTTTTATCAAAAACAATATGGAAACACCCTGAATGCAATCAATCAATCCAAACAAAACCAATATACAGTCGAAAGCTGAAGAATAAATTAACACCAATAATTAACGTGAGAAAAACCTCTCAATAGAGATAAAAAAAACCCACAAGACGGTAAATACTCCACTAATACCAAAATAAAGGTACAATGAGTCTTACAAAATTAATCACAGAGCATACAAATTCGTCACTAGAAAAATAGACAACGTTCTAGAAATTTCTGAAAACAGACTATAGGTCCGATCTCAAAAACCATCAGCTCTAATACCACTTGTTGGGTAATCCGAGAGGACAAAACCGACAAGATCTCACAAGAATGAAACAAGAGCCAACCCATATAAGGGAATGACACCATTTTCAACCCAAAACCTTAAGGCATTGGATTTGTGAGTCTTATTTTTTATATGTTGTTCAACTTTCTCATTCTTACCTAATGTAGGACTTAGACTCACAATTGGATACCTAACACATGGGTAATTAATCTTGAGGTGGAGAGACGAAGAAAGATCAAGTTTGTACTTGCCTCAATCCAACACCGTATGTTTTGAGTTAAAAAATGCATATGCTGAACATGCAAGAAAACCTAAGACCAACTTGCAAATCTGGAGACATGCATGGAGTGAATCTGCTTATTTATCCACAATTGAGTCGTCGAAATTTCGATAAATGTTCACTATTTTCTCTAGCTGCAATATAGTTGCATGCATATATTATCAAAATGTGGATGTGGAGAAACGTGTTAGCTTCATTTTGTTAAATTGTCTGTAGGAGAATATACGATTATTAGGTATCAGTTCCTCTTATATTATTCTAGCCAATGCTGCTATGCTAGAACGTTTAGTGGTTACACCAAGTCATACATTTAATTATATTTCAATTTATAAATGATTTCTTTTAAGATTTCTAGATATGTCTAACAAAGACACTTATTTATGTTAATGGAATCCTACTAAGGAAGGAAAATATAAGGGAATGTTCCAAAAATGATTTTATTTTAGTATTAGATTGTATACAGTTAGAAGGACAGATGTCGGCTTAAAGAGGTTAAAGCTTGAATTTTTGACATTCTTGCCTCTCTAAAGGGAAAAACTATGAGACATTACCATGTGAAACTATCCAAACCTTTCACCCTTTCTACTCTTCTATCCCCATTCTTCGGTGTTCTCTTGCAGAAAATCACTGTTTAGTGCATACGACTTTGCTCTTACAACAACATTAATGAAATTGGAGGAGCAAAGGATGAAGAACATTTCCACCCTCAAAGCCTGCGATTGTCATCTACAAAAGAACTTGAACTAAGCTAGCTTATCGACATATCTTTAAACCTGTACCTCTTCTATCCTTCTAATAGCCTCCTTCATCTTTGGTCTTTGATCAGGGTTATTTTCGGTGCAAGCAACCCCGATATGGAGGAGTTGCAGCATCTGATTGCGTGAATTTGTGTCCTTTGGCAACTCTGCATCGATCAATTCTTCTTCTGTTCTCTCAGAAACTGCAGAATGGGCCCATTGCACAACATCAACCCCACCCTTGCCATTACTGTGATACTGGGCAGGGAACTTCCCCGTGATGAGTTCAAGAATGATGATTCCGAGGCAGTAAACATCGGTCTTCTGCGAAACTTTCTGGTTCTGCACATAGTCTGGGGATTTGTAGGCAAACAATGCTTGCACTGCAACACTGGGGCTGATAAGTGGGTGAAAGGCATAGTCACTCAAGAGAGGCTCATAGTCATCACTTAGGAGAACATTGCAAGACTTAAGGTTCCCATGAGGCAAGTCGTAGGTGGAAAATTCTTTGTAAAGAAACTCCAACCCTCTTGCAATTCCCTTAACGATCTTCAAACGGGTAGGCCATGTCAATTCAGAATGAGATAAGCCTCTATCACCTGAGAAAAGTGGAAGCGTAAAGTTTTATGAGTGGACAATAAAATAAGCAGAAAAGTGTCTTAGTCTTACCATGCAAGACATAGAACAAGCTTCCTTTGGGCATGTACTCGGTGATGAAGAGCTTCTCCTCCCTACGGTAGTGGTAGGCGAGGGGAGTGATGACGTTACGGTGTCGTATCCTGCCGAACTGCCTCATCTCGGCGTCGAACACCTCCTTCCCCATCTTATTCATCTCCCTCATTCTCTTCACGACCACGCACAGCCCGCTCGCCATCGCCGCCTTGTACGCCGACCCCAGGCCTCCGTTCCCCAGCACCTCCGCCTGCGCCTTCATCATGTCTTGCAGCCCAAACACCCCCCTCATCTCGTTCACCATCACTATGTCCCCCCTCTTGTTCTCCTTCCTCTCACCCACGCTCCCCCTCACGCTCGGCACCTGCACCTCCACAACCTCCTCCGCGCTGCTGCCCCTGCTCACCGCAGTGAACTCCACACGCCGCTTCCGCGTCAGAAACAGAAACAACAACGCCGCCACTACCGCCACCGTCAGCACCACGATTACCTTCCTCGCCCAGCTGTTCCCGTACTCCTCCTCTCCCACGTTGCTCGCCACCGAGTACGACGTGGAGGAAACCTCGCACGCCTTCACCAGCGGCTTCCCGCACAGACCGTCGTTTCCTACGAAAGAGTCCACGGTGAACGTCGCCAGATTCTCGGGAATGGGGCCTTGGAGCTTGTTGAATGACAGGTCCAGCGATGTTAGCTTTTGGCCGAAGTTGGGGATTACGCCGGAGAAGGAGTTGTACTCGAGGTGGAGCTCTTTGAGAAGGTCGAGCGTGGTTAGGGATTGGGGGATGCTGCCGGAGAAGCGGTTGCCGGAAAGCCAGAGTTTCTTGAGGGATTTCAACGGGGAGAAAAAGTCGTCTGGGATGGGTCCGGAGAAACGGTTTTGGGTTAAAAGGAGCGACTTGATTGAACCCAGTTTGTTAAACTCCGGGATTGGCCCCGAGAAAGAGTTGTTGATGAAGCTGAGGGTTCTGAGGCCGCCAATCTCCGCGAGGGCGTCAACGTCGATTGCGCCCGAGAGGCCTAAGTCGGAGAGGTGCAGGCCCGTGATGACGCCGTTGAAGCAGACAACGCCGAGCCAAGTGCCGGAGCAAGGCGAGACGTTGGGGATCCATGAGGAGAGAGAGCGATCGGCGTTGACGAGGGATTGCTTGAGACGGAGGAGGGATTGGGTTTCGGTTGAAGAAGAGAGTGAGAAGAGGAAGAAGAGGAGGAGGAGGTGGTGGAGGCGAACAGCGGCCATTGCGTTGTTGTTGGAGTAATGGACCGCTGGTCGGAGAGATTAAGGTTGTTTGTTTTTTTGTATGGGGGTTGGTTTCTTTGGCGTTGGGTTCGGGAAGGGAAAGTGAGGTGAGGTGTCATGTTGGAGGTTGGTTAGTGTGGTTTTTGGTGTTTGGGTGTGAGAGAGGAGAGAAGAGAGATGGTGTCTTTTGCCACAAATGCCGTCGGGGATTCTAAGAATAGTTCCACCTCGCACTGGACATGCTTCTCCTTTCGTTCCTTCCGATATCTTTGGAGGGGCATGCCAACCCAACTTTATACCATCCAAATTCATACATAATATTTTTACCATTTATAACACTTTCTAACTTCAATTTCTATTTTATCACAATATTTGTGTTTTATTCCTCCAATTTTAATGTAATGTAAAAGGACACACAAAATCAATAATAATTTCACTTTCTTTAAGAGAATCAAAACTTGGTGTCAATTGTAAAGTTCACATTTAAAAAAAACAAAAAAAAAAAAGGTACATGTTTAAAGTGAATAACTGGTACTGTAATACCATAACTTCATTCCAGATTCGTATCCTCTTTTCTTCAAACTATATATAGCACTAGTGCGTGAAAGCCTGCATTTTGAAGGGAAGGAAATTTCTTAAGGAAATTAACAGGGTAGGTGTAGAATAAATGAAGGAAGAGAAAATTACCGAGAAAATGTTGCAGTGGCCAGGGTCAGCAAGGTGAGCCATCAAATTGTCAATGGGATCTGCCCCAACGTAAATAGCTTGGAACCAAAACCCTACAAATGCCAGCATTGCAAGTCTTCCATTCTTTATCTCCTTCGTCCTCAACACCATCACTGGTTCGGGTGACCCACGACCCCACATCATCGGGTCAAACCACAACCCACCCGGGTACCCGACATCAGGAATCGGGTTCGTGATGTGAGGCACTTTGGGCTCAATGTCAACGCATCCTGGGTTAAGCATGTCGGCCCATCTTCGACCCTCCACCCAGCCCATGAGGCCCATTTGCACCACGAACAGGGTTGTATGGTCTGTAAAGTACTCTCGCGCCCCGGCATCATACCAGTTGAAGTTCTCAACGTAACCAATTCTTTCCAGCAACTCCGGAACCAGAATTCCAAACACTGCAAGCATTGCCCATCTTCCATGCATTAGTTCCGCCTGAGCGAACCACTTTAGCAACTCTGGATCAGACCCTGCCCAAACACAACCACAACCACATCAGTTTTAGTTAAACACCACACAACAACAACGTTGTACAAAACTTTTTGAAGACTAAAAGCAACGTGTTTAGTGTATACCTAATCCAAGAGGGTCAAAACCGAAATCACCAGGAAGACTGCAACAGACAGAAAATTGAAGCAATTGAGTCAGATTCATAAACCATTAGCTTAGCAGTTAAATTGTGATATAGTAATGTAATTAAAAATTACACTATGAATTAACTACAAAGAACCTTTTTTTTATACATACCTGCCATCAAGCCACTCAGGTGGTGAACTACCAGGGAACCACAATGGCCTGTCTGGAGGAAGCGGCTCACACACAGCTGACACTCCTTTTGTTGCATTTGCAGTTGTTCTTCTACTCAAACCTAGCCATGTACCTGTTCTTTCGGCCAAATTAACCTTTTGAAGTATTTCTCTGCATCCAAAGAAAAATACACACACAGTTAAGGAGCAACAGCAGAATGATGGTTCAAGTGGTTGAGCCAAAAGGGAAAGACCTGTTTGGAAGACTGGACAATGCGGTGGAGGAAACTGCTAAAGCCATGGATCAGATGAGAGAAAGTGTTGTGTGGAATGAAAGAATACAATAGAAGGGTCATGTTTGTGTTTTCTGAGGCTTTATCTGCTATGTCCACAGATGGATAAAATATGAAATGAGGGCCAATGGTGTATGAAACCCACACGTGGCATGTATATAGGATTTTCATGGTAAGATAGATAATAAAAGTATATCTTTGTAGACAAATATTTTATAATTTAACTTGATATTTTCTTCAAAATTTAAGTTATTTATTGAACATATTTAACCCGCAAATCCGATTCCAGAACACGAACAATCTGCTTGCATCAATTTGCCAGATTTTTTTGCATATGGCTTGCTTGATCCGACCAAGCTTCAATGCACAAAGTTATGTTGTCAAGTGGTAGATTGTTGATCGTCCTTAGACAGTCTAGTTTAGGGTTTAGAAACAAACTCAACACTAATGTTAGAAAGGTGTTCTGGTACCCAAAATTCTGGGATTAACGGAATGGAACCTGAGGAGTTGCTTTCCAGTAATTACGGAGTTCTTCTAAAAACAACTGAGGAGAATCTTCCTATAATGTTTTTGTTTTGTAGCCATTTTAAACCTTGAACCACAACATAAGTAAATAACTATCTTTTCTTCCTCATTTTATTTAAAGATTTGTCTTACACATTTTATTTTGAGATTTGTTTTACAAAGAGCTTGTATATACTGAAATATCTTCTGAATCTCTATTCTAACAAAATTATTCTTTAGAATATAAGCATAGACCAGTCAAACCTATCAAATATAGTCCCTTAAACCATTTATTAGGCTCCGTAATTTTCTACTGGATCTTGAGTGAGCGATGCCACGACAAATTCTTCTGCACCTCCATAATCGAAGTAAAAATAACATTTTACCTTTTTTATTTTCTCAACTGCCATCTTTTTTTTTATTTTTTCGTATTTTGTATTGTATAATTTAAAATATAAAAAATATTTTTTATTTTAAATTATATAATCTAAAATATATATAAATTGTTTTATAACTAAAATACAAATTTTAAAAAATATTTTATTCGTTTTAGAAGTATGGGATGGATACATAAAGAAAAGCATGAAGGCACAGGAAGAAGCGCCCTGATTAACACGGGTGCAGTAAGAAAGGGGTATTAGGCTGATTTCGGATGGCTTCTTCGTGCACCTCCATATTTTTTTCCTAACCTTCAAAATACATTCTAAATTATTTAATCCAGAATATAATTTTCTTTTACTATAAATTGAGTAATCATTGTTAAAGATATTCGATAAAATTATCTATAATCTTATAGAAAAAAATATTTGTTTATGATACTTGAAATGAATTAAAAAAATATAAAATTTAAAAATTAGATAATATTAATTAAGATTTAAAAAGTAAAATAACATCTAACTAAGACTTATAAAATATACCTCTCATTAAATAATACAATGAACACTTATACTTATTATCTTAAATTCAATATTTTAAATAAGAAAAAAACAAAACTCAAATTAAGTTTTGTGTATGCTTATTGTAAATACATGATATAATTGCTTTAGATACACAGATATACTATCCCACTTACCTAATGCCATTGTGCCGTCAGTGACATTCACGATTAATAGAGAAAAGCAAATGACAATATAAAAAACTTCATTAGCTTTCGGGTAATTTAGGAGAATTTGTTTGCTTGTTCAATCCCTTCTTTATTTTACAATCACAATATCTTTATCATTAGCTACCTCATTTGGACACCACTAAAAAATTTACATTTATCTTCACCATTTCTACTTTTTTTTTACATTCTCAAAAGTAAGATATCAATGAAATAGATAAAAAAAAAGGGGTAAATAAATGTGTTCAAACCATAAAGAATAAAAACAAAACATTACCCTTCAGTTGGGACAACCCCATAACCTCTTTCCAAGATTTATATTTGTTTTGGTTGTATGCAGAATCCTTATAATTGAGACATCATTAATTTGAACTATTATGATAAAAATCCTAATTTTTAGGTTTAAATTGAGAAGAAGAAAAATGACTTATTTAATGATAACATTAATTTGTGTCATCTACATCTTTAGTAATTAATTAACCACCTATAAAACCTCTTAATACCATTAAAACTAATTAGATAGAAATAGGATACTTGATTGAACTTTTAAAAAACATATTAAGGTGAAATTAAATATTTTAGCAAAAGGAAAAGTATTCGTAAGCCTGTTAAATAATAACCATATGCAATTAAAATAAGAATTGTACAATTGACTTCTCACTAAAATATAATTGCAGGAAATAAAATTTAAACAACAATTATTACAGTTAAAATTTTGAATTATAAATATGTTTTTCAATCACTAGCAACTTCTTTCCATCACTTTCAAGTTCGTATTTGTTTTAGCAAGTTCTGTTTTTTTATATTTATATTCAATACTTATTTTCAATTATCTTTTAGCATCACTCAAATTAATCATTAATGGTGAAACTCCAAATGAAAAAGAGAATAATTTAAATTTTTTTTTTCACTATATTTAATTTTAGGAGTGATAATAATATTTATTTTTTATTAATTTTCTCACAATAAGACATTACTCTTAATCGTCACATTTCATTAAACACTATTCTAACACAATTAACAACATGAAATTTTCACACAACATCCGAAAATAGAAAATAAAAAGACGGAAACTAAAGAAAGCACAAAAATTGATACCCATTATAAAGAAATAACTTCAACATTAGATGTAGAACAAGCCATGGATTCCTTCTACAAAACGAGCTTAAGTGGGTTGCAATTCTTTTTCTTCATATCCATCATATGTTATGTTAGGTTAACAAAGTAGATGGAAACATTTTTAAGAAGAAAAAACTCATTAACAGTCACATCTACGTCATAAACATAATTTTCTTACAAAGATTTGGATTTTTTTAGAACTTAGGAACACATGGTGTAAATGTCTTAATAATTATACATGTGGACTACAATAGAGATGTATTAAGGTTCGAATGTAATTTATTCTATATTAGTTATTAATTTTTAATTAGTGATTATAAAATATATTTTATGTTCTATATTAAACCCGCCTTGCAAGAATTAAATCTTCAAAAGAAGTGTTTAACTTGTAAAAATGTATCTAATATTAATCGGTCTCGATCATATGACGCAAATAAATTGCTTTCTAAGAAAACAAAGTTGCTTTGTCACTTTCACCACTACAACATCGAAATTTTTTTATAATTTTAACAAGTGTCTCATGCATAACATGTTGCAAGAAAACACTTCTATTTAAGATTTTATGTTCAGCATATTATATTAGTTGTTCCAACGATTACATCATGTAAAACTCGAATTTGACTTTCTAAATAAAATCAACTACATTTCTTATGAACAAGATATACATAAATTTGGTGAACTAACCTGCATGAAAATGTGTTGGACGAACTTCTCCAACATCCTCTACCTAGAAAATGGAGTAGATAATGGTTTCCATGTTTTTTTTTCTTTAATTTATGAACAAATAACTTTAGAATATTTTGATTAAAAACTAACCTACAGAGTATTTAGTGCTAAATAAATTTGGATTATGATTTCTCCTTTCTAGTTATATTCTGTTTAATCATTTAATATATAATTTGTTTATGGTAGAATGTCATCTACATCACATAAATTTTTGCCAATATCGTCACTTAAATTTTTATTTTTCAAAATTAAACATTTTTTTTATAAAAGGAAACTAACAGTTTTAAGGCATTGTTAATATGATATCTAATTGAAATATAAAAAGTGTTAAACATAGTCATTAATATTCTAATATAAATAAATAACCGGTACTATTATCATTAAAATGTGCCAACATTTTCTATTAACAATAAAATAATTATCATTAATTAATATTTTACCTGAATAAATAATCAATACTCTTATCATTATTAATGTAACATATTAATTGTGAAGCATAATGGTTTAATTTGGAAAAGAAAATGTAGAATTAATTTTTTTTTTTTTTATAAATGTAGGGATTATCCTAATTTGTTGAGAAGGAGGAATTCCAAATCCTGAACCAGAAAATTGCAATTGTGGTATCATTATCCTAGGAAACATATCTTTCAGTTTCAGTTGTAATTGTTGCATTCTATCACCTTGCAGTGCTTGGCTTTGAATGCACTTCATCTATCATCACCCAATTCTGACTACTACTGCGAACTTCCCTCCAAAACCAACCCACGTAAGCAACGCAACGCAACCCCACTTCCTTATTCAAAGCGCACGACAGTTTCGAAGCAACCCACGTAACGTAGCCAGTTGCCAACAATGGTGGAGAATTCAGGGGTACTCGGCTGGTTCCTCCTCAACCCCAAGACGCCACCTTTCGCTTCTCACAAGACCCTCTTCGCGTTCCTCTGGGTGGCGGCGCTGGCCTCGCTTTTCGTATGGCAGAGGAATACGATCAGCGGGTTTCTGGTGCTGGGTGGTGTTCCGGTGAGGCCGCCGCCGAAGCTGCGGCCGGTGGTTTTCTGTTTGACTGAGTTTGGTGGGGTCGGTGACGGCGTTACTCTCAACACTGAGGCGTTTGAGAGAGGCGTTAGGGCCATTTCCAAGTTGGGGAATCAGGGTGGCGGCCAACTCAATGTGCCACCTGGACGTTGGCTCACTGCACCCTTCAACCTCACCAGTCACATGACTCTTTTTCTTGCTCATGATGCTGTTATACTTGGAATTCAGGTGGGGGTGTTTTGTTCTTTTTCTTTCAAATCTCAATTCAATAGTAATAGCATAACCTTGATATAATGATAACGACTCTGAAATGGTTTTGTACTGGTTAAAGATCAAGGTAAATTCTACTTGATATTGATGGAAAAAGTTAATCCGCGTGATTTAATGTGTCTCGAACTAGTTTGTGTCTGAAAAAGAAGAACTATCATAGATGTCCACACATTTTGTGGTGGATTGAGATTGAAAAGGACAAAGCAAAACAAAAATAGACAGAATTTGATCAAATAAAGAAAAGAAAGAGAGGTGGGAAAAAAGTAAGCTGAAAATGAAATAGAAAAGAAAGTGAGTATATACTCGTGATTTTACCGTAAAAGCTGTTTGCTATGACTAAGGTTACCCACATACTCGTTATATAATTGCTGCATTTTATATAATTTACCTTTTCAGTCCTACTGTTCCTCACTCACTTGATTAAATTAAAACTTTTTACTTACTTTTATGTTTGTGATCTTGTGTGATGATTTACAGGACGAAAAGTATTGGCCACTGATGCCTGCGTTGCCTTCATATGGGTATGGAAGGGAGCATCCTGGGCCTCGATATACCAGTTTGATCCATGGTCAGAATCTTAGAGATGTTGTCATAACAGGTCAGGATCAAAAGTCATCATCTTCTCTTGAGGACAAGACTAATACTTAGTATCAGAATATAACCTAATTGTTATATGTTAAGGAGAAGAAGGAAATTAAAAAGATTTTCTATTGAACCCTTGATGTTAGAGTCCCAAAGAAAATGATATTGTCCAACTTTTTGTGATACCAAATAGTATTTTATAAATTCTGTTTTTGGACAGAATAGGTTACCAATGTAGGTGAGTTGTCAAGTTTGTCTATTTATATGAATCTACAGTGTTTAGATGTATAGTGTAAAAACCAGTTTTAGTATTTTTAACACATCCTTTTATTTTTAAACTGCCTCGTGTGGTATTGATCTACACCCAATTGTTTGGTTTCACCAATCTCCATTGAATCAGAAACTGATAGTTTGATCAACCGTCCCAATTGCCATATTTTAAGCCGCTACAAGTATGTCAGTAACTAAAGTTCATTTGTTTATTTGAAGTTAACTTGTAATCAGGGTGAACTATGTAGCTGCTCACAGAACTTGTAATCAGGGTGAACTAATTAGGAGCCTGACATGATCAGGATAAACAAAATTGGCTGCCACAGTACTGATCTCTTTTACTTCTCTTTGTGCAAAACTTGCTCTCTATGTTTCTCTTGTTTACAGGGCATAATGGTACCATAAATGGGCAGGGACAAACATGGTGGACAAAATATCGCCAAAAGCTTCTGAACCACACTAGGGGGCCACTTGTTCAGATATTATGGTCTAGTAACATTGTGATATCAAATATTACTTTGCGTGACTCTCCTTTTTGGACACTTCATCCATATGACTGCAAAAATGTCACAGTAAAAAACGTTACCATATTGGCTCCTGTATATCATGCTCCAAATACTGATGGCATAGATCCTGGCAAGTGTCTTCTACTAAAAGCTATAACATATTTCATATCTTAACATATGATGTGGTTATTTCTATCCCCTCCATTTATGTTCATGATGGACGAGGCTTTCATGTTGAGAGCTTCTAAATAAACGAAGTTAAAAGAGGTTACATGATCTGGCTTACTATCTTTTCTTCTGTTCATCTGGCAAATTTTCCAGTTACCATGACAAAATGTTATCTGGAATTCTCTCTGGATTAAATGTGTTTGATTACATGTTCAGTTTGTTATTGTAGTATGAATAATTTTGACAAGTCTCATTTTCTATAATATGAACAGATTCTTGTGAGGATATGTTGATAGAGGACTGTTACATAAGTGTGGGGGATGATGCAATTGCAATAAAAAGTGGATGGGATCAATATGGAATTACTTATGGAAGGCCTTCGAGGAATATAGTGATTCGAAACCTTGTTGTTCGCTCTAATGTCAGGTGAAGTGAATTCCTAACTCAAGCCCCTTGTACTTGTTGTATGTCTCAAAATTTGGCTTTGCGTCCCTTTTACCATTTTGTATTTCTCCGTAAACATAGAAGACATAGTTACAGTAATTAATGACAGATACTCTAGTTCCAGATTTATACAACCTTAATCAGGAATTAATACTATAAAATCATATCCTAATTTATGCAAAACACATAGGAAACAAATCACAGCATATCTTCTGATTAACAAAACTGCATATTCTGTGTGAAATGCAACAGTGCTGGCATCTCAATAGGCAGTGAGATGTCTGGTGGGGTATCGAACGTGGTGGTGGAGAACATTCTGGTATGGGAATCAAGACGTGCCATGAGAATCAAGACTGCACCAGGAAGAGGTGGATATGTGCGCCAAATAACTTACAGGAACCTAGTTTTCAAAAACGTGCGTGTTGGAATTGTGATAAAGACAGATTACAATGAGCACCCTGGTGCTGGATACGATCCTAAAGCACTTCCAATACTCAGAGACATAAGCTTCATCAATATCCGTGGCCAAGGAGTTCGCGTGCCAGTTCGAATTCAAGGCAGTGAACAGATTCCAATAAGAAATGTGACATTCCAGGACATGAAGGTTGGCACAACCTACAAGAAGAAGCATATCTTCCAGTGTGCCTTTGTCCAAGGTAAGGTGATAGGGACTATCTCTCCTGCTCCATGTGACAACTTTGATCGGTACAACGAGCAAGGGAAGCTTGTTAAGCATGCTGCTTCACAGAATGTGACAGATATAGATTATGAAATTTGAGGTGTCTTGTGTTCCAAACTTGTGCGTGCGTGTGTACATAAAGGGTGTGTTCAATGCAAGAATGGGAGAAAGAAGTTATCTTGGTAATGGATGACCAAGATTGTTAGTTACCTTTCTTAGATGATGAGTTGTATATAGGGAAATTTTCAGATGCTTATATAAATTTTCCAGAATTACAAAACGCATAAGCCGCATACTCATTTTTGAGGATTTGTTGCTAGTAATTTTAAAATCTTTTATTATAGATATTTTGTGGTCATTTTTAATATGTTTAAATTATTAACATGATTAGTTCTAAATTGGCACCAGAATTATTGTTATGAAGTAAAAATAATAATATTTTGAGTTTTTTTTAAATACAAAGTACTAAAATAAAGTGTACACACACATATATAAATATAAACTTAGTGTTATATTTTTATTCAAATGCTCATTCTTATAATCCATTTTACGTTATAACAGTAAGTAAGAGAGTAAATAACTTTAATTATATCCCAATTATACTTCCTTTACTAATGTATTAAATTCATTTTGTGAAACTTTTTTATATCAATAAAGAGGTGAAAGTTAAAGTTTTGTTTGACTTGGAAGGGAGGGGAGAGTGGAGAGTTTTTTTGTTTATTATTTTTGTAATTAAAAGTAGCTAATATAATTCGCTATTATATGTACAGAACATATATATATATATATATATATATATATATATATATATATATATATATATATATATATATATATATATATATATTTTTTTTTTTTTATATATA
>Ga0099825_1003135_pt1 | contig 22078 bp, 8 predicted proteins | sample SiratroredBW_FD_76838 | JGI IMG/M metagenome (GOLD analysis project Ga0099825, IMG submission 76838) | Root nodule microbial communities of legume samples collected from California, USA - Siratro red BW | ecosystem: Host-associated > Plants > Roots > Nodule | place: USA: California | collected... | reverse complement strand
TATATATATATATATATATATATATATATATATATATATATATATATATATATATAAATATATATATATTGTTTTTACTGAAATAAATATTGGTTAACTAAAGTGAAAGAAGGTAGTTGTTTCTCTTGTAAGTCACGTTACGATTCCAGCATACGATTGTTGTGTTTGTGATGATGGGAGATCCATCTGCTTAAGATTTTCTTAAGTCACCAAGCCAATAAGAACATAAAAAATTCTAAGTGTATGATAATGAGAATTTGATTGAATATTTCTTTTAAAACAGATCTATACTTATAAATTTTTTAAACTTAAAATTTAAAATATATTTCAAATAAATATATGATTAATTATTATATAAATATTTAAGTTATACCGTTATGCAATTACATATAATCCCAATCTATCACATACATTCAATTTAATTAGATTTTATATATTATGCATACTTTTATATATTGGATGTGTGTAGATATATACACTCGCAAACGCACAAACAAAAGAAAGCAAAAGAAATATTGTTAAATAATAATTTATGTACAATCAAATTCACTGCATGCCAGTGCAAGAACATAATTATTCATGTTTCCAGCAATGGGAACTGTTTCTGCTCCCCTATCTTTTTGGAATCCTAAGACATCTTCTCCAAGTGTAATCCAGAAGGAAGAATCTCAGAAAGAAAACGATAACCAAACTCAACACTTTAGCTAATTAAGATGAATCTTGATTTTGTTTTTTGTGTTAAAATAAACCTATCAGAATCAATTCTCTTTCTTTAGAACATGTCTGATGCATAAACATGCACCACCAACAACATCTTAACTGGAACAAAAGTAAACTGGTCGGAACAGTAGTAAAGTTAGAAAAAATTCTACAACTGCCACTCACACAAACTTCACATTAATCTTTTCAAATCCCTTTATCTTTTCGGCTTACACCTTAACAAATCGCTCTTAGAATATATGTATATACTAATTATAAGATCTCAACAGGAACAAACAAAAGGTCCAAGACAAATCAATTAACCATACCAAAAAGAAAATTGATGATGCTGACCAAAATTTTGCTCCTGCTATGACTTATGCACATGGAAACTGCATTCCATTTTCTTGGTTGAATCCAGGTATCCTTGACTTCGAGTTAGCAACTAATCTTTGAGAAGCATAATCAAATTTAAGAGACTGATCCTTCCTAAAAACTGTATGGTGCATGTGGGTTTTGCACCAAAATTATTGCATCATTTGTGATCATGTCTTCTAACTTTCTTGGTGCTTTGTTGTGATCCAGAAAGTGGAGTAATATGTTGGGTTGGGAACACTAATTCGAGCACCTCTTTTGACAGATCAAGTGGGTGTCTCAAGTGGTTGAAACAAGATGCTTTTCTTTTCAGAGATGGTTTGGTTTTTCTTGGTGCAGGTGGGCACTGAGAGGGCACCAAAATCTTGTGGTCCGAAGAAGTTGGAGTTTTGAAACCATCATTTTCTTCATCTTCCTCCTCTTTGAGTTTTTCTTCTGATGTTGATGCTGAATCATCTTGTTTGGGAACTGTTACTCTACAGATCTGTTGATTTTCTTCTTTCTCTTGAATGCTATCTTTTGTGCTTTGCAAATACCTATAGTTGGAACTGCTTGAAAGGGTTTCAATGTTCTGACTTTGGAACTCCAACACGGATCTCTTCAGAATCTCGAAATCGCTCTCTTTGTCATCTTTGGTGAGGAGGAACTCTGGATTTGACATTTTCGAGAGTGTGTGATGCTCCCTTTTGAAGTGCATAACACTGCTTCTGCTGCTGCTGAAGAACAAAACAATGAAGAAGAGCAGAAGAAAGAAGAGATAAGAAAGAAGGGGTTAGGGAGGTGTTTATAGAGAAATCCAACGGTGGGAATATGATCATGAAATCACAATCTCTTCCTTTTCATTTAATGATTTCTCTTTAGCTTCTTTGGATGCACTTTTGGGGATGTGTTTCTCTTACCATCTGGGTTTGTGTCCCACAAAGAGTGAACGTTGTGAGTTTTATAATATATGCATTGGATCTTATACCAATTCTTCAAGGATAAAGATACTTGTACAAACTTAATACTCTTCTTAAACTCATATACCATGTCACTATCTCACTCCTTAATAAATGATTTATGTAACCATCTTTTTCTCTCACTATACCAGGTACTTCTTTTTTCTTTCTCACCAAATAATACTGCAATTTTTCAATGGATATTATGGAGCAAATGTATTTCTCTTGATTATGCAGAATATAACAAGGTTGACTACGAAAAACAAATCATAGTATATAGTTAAAATTTCCTTTCAATTACTTGTATAACCTTAATCTAATAGAAATTAGTTTATTAGTAATTATTGAGTATCTAGTAATAATAGTAAAGTTTGATGTAATTGTAGTGTAGTAGCATATTGTATACTAATATAGACTAATTTAATTTAAGCACATAAAAGCTTTACCAGCAGAACTATAATCCAATGTTAAATTATTGATAAATTACATTTTTTTTTTTTGTAATAATAGTGTATCTATTTGTTTTTTTGGTAACATAAACTTATAATTTGAGAATTTGCTTAAAATATTAAATGTTAAAGAACTCTTACAAAAGAGCTTACACTGATTCATATTTGAGTTTGGTCCATAGCTCTTTTGAGTCAAACAAATTGATTTTGCTAATTGAAGGTGTATTTGACAAAAGTAGGGAATAAGTTAGTTAAAAATTAAAAAGTTAGTTGGGTCAAAGTTGAAAGCTTAAAACTGATGAACCAAATTAAAAACATTTGGCAAAGCTAATTGTTAAACTATGGAATAAAAGTGTATAAAAGAAGGGTCATGATAAGATTACGAAAATATAGCAAAACAACAATTTTTAAATGCTGTATTGATGTGGTATATTTCAACAACCGTTACTATAAAAAATGATGACACAAGTCACTCCTTCAGTAAATTTAGTTAAATAAGCTTTTATTACTTGATTAAATAAAATAGAAAGAATTTAAATAGCCTCGTCAAACACATTCCAAGTTAACAAAAGTTTTAACATACATACAGAGACTCATTTGTTTGAAAACAACTTCAAAGATATTTTTCTAATACAATTTGATTTTGTTGATACATACAACTTGTTTGAATTACCAACACTTTTTTTTTTCTTTCTTACAAATATCCTTTTTTTTTCAAACCAGGACTTAGAAAACTAGTCACACTTGAGGTTTCTACGGTCATCTTGGGTTTGAATTAGATATAACACTTGTAATGTGAAACTTTGGTTTGCTTTTCTGATATATAGTAACTTTAATGCATCTATGCACGTGATTCTCTTTTTTGGGGACCATTTAGTCACAACCCTGCAACTGTAACGGAATGCACTTTAGATCCATTGCTATATTTGATACATATATCATCACTACTCCTATATACTTTGTTTCACTTGCAAGCAATATAGTTGGAGAGCTAAAGGTGCCCAAAATTTGACTTTAATAGAAGGTCTACATCATTATATTCATTTATAGGCTTTTTCAAAGTGTTGTATTTTATGGCAAAAACATAAAAGCAAAACTACAACCATCCCAGAACCCCAGCTCAATTTCCAAGGATACTTAGATTCGATCGCGTTACTTTTTCATGAGTTTATGTTTTTTAATGAGTTTTAAATTTGTTTTTAATAATTTATCTGCCATGTTCTTTAGTTAGATGAATAAAGAAAATAAAAACAAACACAAAACTGACAAAAGCCGAAGGAAAATTGATGGAGGAGGTGGTTGATTATTTATTATTTAACAATCATTAAAGTATCAAAGGATGGATCACATCATGTGACTAAAAATTCAACATCTCTCTGTGACATCACCTAACCAAATTAATGGATTTATTTTTAAGTCAATGACCTCTCCTATCCCTAATGAACATATTACATTTTTTTTTTCTTTTCTGGGGCAAAAGAACCACACCCTCATAGGCTCCTGTGTTCTTGATTAAATACCATGATTAAAGTCTAATGACAAACCTTAATTAGAAATTTTATTCATTACCCAAATGAAGAATTGGCTTACGTATGATTTTTCACCTGAAAGATTTTTCACCTGAAAGATTTTTCATTTTGTATGGTTTTACTTGGAAGGTAGTTCTCAATGTGTGTGTTTGTGTGTATTATAGGATTCTCTCTATCATTATAGTCGTCGCTTTCTACTTTGCCTTGGAGTAACAGGCAAAGAAATAAAAGTCATAGTGCCTCATTCTTCACTTAATTCATGGATTGGTGACTTTGGATTCCTTCACTGAAACCAGAAGCAATTTCAGATTTGGTGAACTTCCAAAGCTAGCATAGCTGTCCCCTAACATACTATATAACTACCATCATATCTAGTAGCTACCTTGGCAACGTCATAAATTTCAAATACTCACTTTTATTTCTTTTAATCTGTCAAAAACCCACATAAATGCATGTAATAAAGTGCATGGTTTTCATCATAAACAACTTATAAGTGCTTCTTTTTCATTCTTCATGATAGAAATAGTTGAGTTGACATGAATTTAGTTATGTTAATTTCAACAATTATACAAATTTACTGTTCTAAACTAATTAAGTGTGTATTTAACATGCAAAACATAATAAACTAAGGAGAATCATTGAAATAATGATTATGGTTTTTGAAGTTTTCAGATTTGGTGGCTAATTAATCGTGGTAGAGTGATTAGTTGTGGGTAATGGTACAAACTTGCATTAATTAAAAGGAGAGCACCGGCACCACCGCATGGTTTTAAGCATCATTGCGAATCATGTTATGGCTTATGATTTTGCCTCCATTATCTCATATTTAGGTAAATTTTTTTTCACCAACCCACCCTCCACTTTGACTGAACCATATGTGTTGCAAAATTTGCATAAAGTTTGGCCAACGTTTAACACACGTTATCACATTTTTTAGTGTCCAAGATTTTTAAGAAAAAACTACATTCTAGAAACTTAGTTTCTCTAAGTAGCTAGGAAAAAAATAGTGATAACTAGAATGAATTCCATTTCATGCAATTTAGGCATGCTAGCATCATGCTAAATTTATGCGTGATATGTTAGATTTGACGAAAATTGTTAGAACATTTTTTTGAAGAAAATTATTGTAAATAATTCATAGGGATTAAAGTTTTCCATAAGTGACCAAAATGAGTCTTGATTTTTTTTTCTATCGACAATAAAAAAATATATAAATTACAAATATAAAAAAAGTTACTTCAACATCAAAAACCTCTTCTAAAGTCTCACCATGACAACTACCTCTTTTAAAATGAAATTGATTACAAACCTATGAAAAGTATTCTATGTTATAGAGAAATTGTTAAAAATGTTAAATCCATAATATCCCGTAAGGAGAAGCATATATGGTAAAAAAATTCTGCAAATACATATCACATTTGTAAACAAGTTGTATAAATACAAAATAAACTGAACCGATGCCTAAACAACCCTCTTTCTGTATCCAAGTAGGTACTCTACTAATATTGTGACAAAATTTGTGATTGTAATGAAAAATAGCAGCCCAAATCACACCAAAGTTAGCACTTCCACCTCAACTTTCCTATATGCTAGAAAATAAAAAAAAATCCATCTTCTCCATATGTGCATCTTTCTCTTATGACAAGTCAATTCATGGAAATTCATCCCCCTCATTTGTGTGTGTAGCACCCGCAGAAATTTTTTTGACATGTAATTTGGTTGGATAGTAGAATAGACTCTTTCATCAGGCTATAAATGATGCTATATAAGCTAATATTTATACAAGCTAATATTTATACAGTTTTGGGACAAATCCTCTAAAAGCCTAACAGAAAAAATAATGCATAACATTTATCTTCAAGCCTAGCCCAATTAAAAACCATTAGTACATATATGTTTTGTGACGTATTTATGCAATGTAGTTCAGATTTCTATGTTTCTATAGATTTAATACACATGTTAGGACATAGACATCAACCTGAGTAGGTGGAGATCATCTTTGTTAACTTCTTTATTATCCAACACCCTGTCTTAATATGTGCTAAATTGAATACTTCCTCATTATCTTTCACCCTATTTTCAAAAATTATACTATATCTATATGTCTAAATGGTCATAATTATTGCTATCCGCATACACCTCCATCACTCATTTCCTTTCCTACTAAATATTGACAGCCTAAACTGTTGAAAATGTTCTTTTGGTTTATATTGGAGTATACTTCATAAGTCAACTCGTTGATCACATAGCTTCCACATTATCCATGCAAATATACATTTGAAAAGGAGGTGCTAGACAGACTCCTCTTCGCTTCCGCACATGATTCATTGTGGACTCAAACACATTTACTCCCCCATCTTGACAAGATTGACCCTAGTTGGGACTTTATTAATCAACATCTTCCAAGCAAAGTGTATTACAATTGGAAGTGCTTTTATATTCCTAAGTTTTGTAAACACGTTTTCTTTTTTCCTTGAGCATGCTTTTTGATTTTCTCATATATTGATTTCATTGAGTACGTGCTTAGGCTGTCATCTCTCCATGTTCGCTCATCATCCTTTGTAGAGTCAAGATTACGTACCATTTTCTAAATCTTTCATAAAATAGCTTCCATTTCTAAACACAATTCTCCCACTGTCCCATCTCCCCTATTATGCTCTCCTTAGCTATAGAATCAGCATAAATCCTAAGGTATTTTTCTTTAAATGGCCACGTTGTGATCCAACTATCCTCCCAAAATATAATTAAGTTTCCTCTCCCTCTAGACAATATTATTGTTAAACTAATTATCTTCATTATCTTTACCACAACCTTCCTCAAGTCTTTCCACCATGAAGATTTCATCCTACTTTTGTTATTAGTAGCTAGACTCCTCCAATATCCATATTTTGGTACATCCCCCCACAACCATTTTCCTTTTGTTTTCAACCTCCACTTCCATTTACCTAATAAAGCTACAATAAACAATCCTATTTCTCTCACCCTAGCCCTCTAGATTTACAGATGTTCTTCCAACTAACCAAGCAACTTTCCTATTATTTTGACCCCGGTCCCATAAGAACTCTTTTCGGATTTTCTTTATATCATTCCTAACCTTTGAATATAGCTTAAACAGTGATAAATATAGTAATGACACAACTGTAATTATAGATTTGATGAGTGTGAGTCTACCTACAAAACTTAAGTATCTTCCTTTCCATTTGGATAGTCTTTTCCTAATACTTTGGATCATATCCCTCCAAAACTCACCCCTTTTATGGTTATCCCCTACCAACACTCATAAGTAAGTGAATGGGATTTCTATCTGTATGTAGTTCAACATGTTTAAAAAAGTGTGCATTGTAGTCTGGTTTATTCTAATTTCTCCCAACTTAGTCTTATAAAAATTGATTTTCAAGCCTGATGTAGTTCAAACAATCACACAATGCTTTTAATGATCAATAAGCTTGTAGGTTTTTGCCCCACACAATAATAATGTGTGATCGACGATTGTAACATGTCAACCTACACGTTTTTGTTTCCCACCAAGACCCCCTTTAACATATTATTCTTAAATGCCTCCCTGACTAATCGAGTTAATCCCTCATCTACAATCATAAAAAGGAATGGGAAAAGTGGATCTCCTTGTCTTAATCCTTTTGTTGGACTAAACTCCTTTATTGGGCTTCCGTTAACCAGAACAAATATATATATATATATATATATATATATATTGACTCACACAACCCTTTACCTATCTATTATGTTCATTTGTTACAAAAGTCTAATCTTTCCATCATATAATAAAGGAAATTTCAAAACTCACTGAATCTTAAGCCTTCTCAAAATCACCTTTCACTAACACTACAATGTGTTTTCTCTTATTAATTTCATCCATTGCCTCATTGGCCACAACTACACTATCCAACATCCCTCCCCCCTAATAAATGGAGACTGTCTTTGATCAATTACTTTTTGAATTACATTGCTCAATTTGTTAGAGAGTATTTTTGCTATAATCTTGTAAGCACGCCCCACTAGAGATATTGATATATATTCATGTAAGTCATGGGGATTATCTACCTTGGGTATTAGAGTGATAAAAGAAGCGTTACTACCCTTAGGTCATTTTTCCCAACTATGAAAATTATGTACAACTCTAACCGCGTCTTTTTTAATAATTTTCCAAGAGAATTTTATGAACTAAAATTTAAACCATTTAAACTATAATTTTATGAACTAAATTATTATTATTATTATTATTTTAATTATTATTGTTATTATTATTATTATTACCAGTGACCGAATTTGTGATCGATCAAATTAGTGACCGAAACAATGACCGGATTTTTCAATTACCGATTATATCAATGATAGTTACTAAATTTTTCGGTCACTGATTCAGTTACCAATAGTGACCGAATTTTTCAATCACTAATTTTAGTAACTATTTAGCAGTTTTCTAGTAAGGATAAAAAATAAAAAGAGAACTATTATTACTAACACTCACTATCATGTATTTATTTTAACTCTTTACAATAATCTAGTATAAGGATGAAATGAAGCTTTGAATTAATTTAGCTTGATTTATTTAATTTCATATTTTAGATTGGTTTACATATATCATTTAAATAGATTTATAATTTGTAGATTTGAATTTAAACTACATAATTGTAAATGGGATAAAAAAAATTGATCTTAATGCATTTTTTGTTTTTTGTTTTAATATGTGACCAAATAACCATTTTTGTTAATAGTATAAATATTAATAGGAAAGTATTTAATGATTTAATAATATTTTTGAGCACACACAAAACTCAAACCAAAAGCAACCTTTACTCACTGAACAAAAAAAAAAGGCGAAGACGGATTGTTGTCACTCTAGATAAAAAGGGAAGAAACAGTGTCGCGTTGCAAAATTAGGAAACATTACGTGAAGTAGTTCGTGAAAGTAAGCACACTTTTCTCGTGCTACATGGTATGTGCAATCGTTCGTGCCACTCGTTATGCATCTTTCAGTTCACAAATGCCTAAACCATGGTTCTCCACCACCTCAACCATCACCATTACCATAATTAACTATTTAATGTTGATAATTGATTATGTCTCAGAAAACACAAATATAATCAATTATGTAATAAGGGTAATCAGTTATGTCTCTAGAAAGCAACATATAATTAATAAATTATATAACAAGGATAATTGATTACCTCTTCAAATATATACGTATAATCGATTATCTTCTCTATAATAATCGATTATTAGTTTCGTGAATTTCTGAAATGATTCCTGAGCATACGAAAATAGTAGTCATACATAGTGCAAAAGATGACATGCATGGTTGATGAATTTCTGGGTGTTCAACATGCAAGCACATTAAAAGGATAGGACATTTTCAGAAACTCACGTGTGCTACAATGTATTTCTCCTTCTTACTTTACGAGAAGGAAGAGACGTAAAAGACTCATTCAACAAATCCATTATATTTTTATGCTCAAATTGTCTTATTCAAATCGTTAGTTCTCCCGCAAATCCATTAAAATTCAAATTACATTAGTAAAAACAAATAGAACATTAAGGATGAAACAATGATACAATTTAAATAACAAATGAATTATATCTATGACAAATGAATTATATTATTAACTTTTATATTTGTTAATATTTTGGATTACATTGTCAAAGTTTATGTCACCATTATTATCTAAATATCATAAACACCAATTTAATATTAGATTATATAAATTACCAAAGTTTATGTCACTTCATTATTATTTAAATATCATAAACACCAATTTAACACGAGATTATATAAATTATTTGAAATAAAATTTAGGTCAAATTGATTCCGTGTGTTTTTATGATAAAATCGATAGTCCAGCCTACCAAAATCAATAACATATTTACCTTATTTTGCTTACATAACCCGAATGATCTAACATGTCCAAACATCACTTCTTTTGTATTGAGATATTTGCCTATGTATGAACGAATAATTGATTGGGAAAAAGTACAATCTCCTAGTTTGTTCTTCTAGAATAAAAAATATTTCCGTGTTAAAAAAGTGGTATTCAGATAAGAAATTTAGATATTTGAGGGAATGACGCTTCTTTAGTTCCCACTAAACTCCACCAATGTAAATGTGTAATAGGCTTGCCATATTAAAACAAAGCTCTTACATAAATTTAAAACAAAGCAATAAAATTTTTAATTTAATCAATCTCTTAAAATGGAGGCATTGTTCCAAAGAAGCTGGATGTATATACTTTTTAACAAGTTCAGAACTTAGAATCTTGTAATTCCTTCTTAGTTCTTATATAAGTTCTTTCATTCATTTTTTTCTTAATTTGTACATAAATTAAAAATTCGATTTCGTTTTTATGAAGAAACGTGTCTAGATAACTAATAAATGACTTTAACATCAAAAGTTACTTTAAGATAGAAGCAGTGAAAGTGACAAATTTTAGACTATCATGGTTATACATTTCCAATGTATAATAGTTTTAGGTTTTTATTCAATTACAACTTACCTTTAGCATGACTTTTAAATATCTGTAAAAGGTAATAAACTTCATGTTAGACAACCGTGTAAAGCTTCTGATTAAACATAACAATTATTTAGCAAAATGAAGCAGCAATTTCAGCACATATTATTATAACAAGGATTGATTTCTACTATGAATCCTTTGGGCATGCCGTGATCCTTATCATTGATTGAGATAAAAACAATGAAAGAAAAAAAAGGTAGAGAATTGAAAAAAAAAACAAGAGTATTATAATGATGAGGGCATGATTAGTGTCCACCTCAATGGCATGCTTTTGGGAGAGAATGTCTGGTTGGATTGGAGTTTATAGGATTGAGAATGAATTTCTCCGAATGCAGTGACCATGTCGTCCACTACCTGCTGTCGCTTCCTATTGACTTGTTGTAATCAGAACAACACAAAACAACTCACATTAACAATAATGCATGTTCTGTCTTGCATGGTTTTCTTTTTCTCTTTTCTTCTTTCACTGCCTCTTTTTCTTTAACGATTTCCCACTTTTGCTATGCCTTTTTGTGCTCCCTTTTTCTCACCTCTTCATTCGCTAAAAGATGTATGTGCAAACACTATTGTTCTACATCATTGCTCATGATTTTAGTTTTGGTCAACACCAATGGGGTTATTCCCCATCTTAAACTAATCACATTGTCTCATTCTTATTAACCTTTTGTACTTGCTTGCTGCATTAGATCAATGCAAATCTTAATAATACTAAAGTGTTTCAACGTAGGATTTGGATCAAGGATAGAAATATTATATTTCGTATTGTGTTTTTTATATTAAAGTTGGAGTACTTTTTAAATATTTCTATTAATTTTATTTTTTGTTGTTGAAAAAAAAAACTAAATTGTTTTAATTTTTTAGTATAGGTGTTGTTTTATACGTCTCTCAATTATTCAGCTTTTTTATAATACCAACAATGAGATTCACACTTAAAGTTTAAATTTTCTATCATGCTAATATAATAATAAAGTCTATAGTTATGATGTGCTACAACCTAATTAGCATGAGTTGAAGTCTTCAAATTCTAGTAGAGTTATTTGTAAACAAAAATTTAATAATCTTTCTTTTGATGAGTGTTACATATGTGTTTTCTATTAAATATATCTAGGAAAGTTTAAATTAACTCATGTTGAAATATCTAAGTTATTATAAAAATGTAAGAAATTTAAGTTTTAAATAAGAATTTCAGTGAAAATGAATAATATATAAAGATAAAGACTGACAATTTTTATTATTTTAAAAATTTAAATTTATTCATATAATCTAATAATTGTTTTAAGATGTTTTTCAATTCGAACTAATAAAGTACATCTCTCGAATCTATATTTCTATGGAACTTAGAGGAAAGATCCTAGCTAGTCGATATCCCTATAGAAAGTCATTTCCATTTATTAAATTAATATGAAAGTTGAGAGTACAAGGACCAAAGCAAAGCGTGTAAGATCCCAACATCATATTTTTATCCTAGCCTTGTGATTTGGACCTTCATCACCTTTGTCAAAAGTGGCCATAGAATTTAGCTCCATTTGTACAGTGATTTGATGTTACAATTCAATGCAACTGAACTATGAACATTATAACCTAGGGGACCATGGAAAAGACATTGTACTTTTTATTCATTCAAGAACCTTGTCTGGGTAAATGAATGGTTTTGTATTTTTAGATATTCATTTCAACCAACATAATCTAATACGAATAAGTCGTTTAAATAATAGTTCGTTTAACATATAATAAAAATAATAGGAGGAGTCAATACTTTATATTATGTGTTAACTGATTGTTTGGTGTGAGTTCAATATAGTATATATTTATGCACTGAGCAACTTATATAAATTAAGGACTTGAAAAGTTTGGTTTGTTTTTTATTAAAAAAAATCAATATTGTTTCCTTTAATTTTATAAAAAAAGTATTGAACTTGAGAAGGGATTGATCTAGAATCATTTTAAGCTTGAATATGCTTCGTTATATAATGAAATATATTACAGAATGTATGTTTAAATTTGTCTTCTCCTCAACCATGCTTTTGTTTTAATCTTATTTCTCTCACACTCGTTCTCTTTCTTCTTCCTCATAGCATTTTTCAACTCTCTTTTCCTTTTACAAGTAATCATATATCTCCAACTTTTCCCGTCACTATAAAAAAAATATTATTTAGAGATCAATTTTTAGCTATCAAATGAAATAGTTATTAATTATGATCAAAATAGTCACCAAATTAGATTTTGGTTGTTAAATAACTACAAAATATAAGTAATGATTGAATTTAGTGATAAATTAAGTCAAATAATTGGTATCTAACATTAGCTACCAAGGTTTTAGTGACCTATACTATTAGATTCCAAATTAGTCTCTAACTTAATTAGATATTAATTTAGAATATAATGACATAGGTTATTAAAACTTTGGTATTTAATGTTAGATACCAATTATTTGACTTAATTGGTCACTAAATTCAACTATTACTTCTATTTTGTAGTTATTTAACAACCAAATTTTAATTTAGTGACTACTTTGGTCACAATTAGCAACCATTTCATTTAGTTGCTAAATATTAGTCTCTAAATAATGTTTTTCTTGTAGTGTATGCACTATTTTTCATCCATCCTCGATTATTTCATAATTCAAAAGATCGTGTTTTAGCCTTTTCCCTCCTAAAATAAACAAATCTCATTGTTAATTCGCTTCGAATTTATTATTTTTGATATTGAGTTGTTTATATCTCCTTTGAGATCAAGAAACCTATTGTTAGTCATGAAATTTGATGTTACATTGATGATGATAAGAATTGATTGAAAATTCAGTGGTTAATAAATATAAGGAACATGGGCTCAATGATAGAATACTACAATCTACATTGTAGCAATATTAATACAAGTGAATGGTAGGAAGAAAAGAGATTTTGACTCCATGTTATATGTTAAAAAGTGTTATTGATTTCTTTTATAGATTTTAGAAAACTAAATACATTTTATGTGTGAAGAAATCTGTTGAAATCGTAAATAGACTTTAAAAAAGAACTATCTAATAAAATTCTCTTAAAAGTGAAATGACCGAACGATAAGAGAAAATGAATTATTTTTATAATTTTTACAATTAAAATAAAGAAACTAAATTAATTTTTTTTATCATCAATAAAAAAATATTAATTAGAAGTAAAAAAAATGTTTCAACTCTTAGACATGTCTTCCATTACATTCAATCTCAACTCTTATAACATATCTTGTATTATATTGATTATCATTCTTGTATTGAGACTGGTCATTTAGAATCTCCAAAAAAGTCTTACCTTATTGATTATATAAAATATTACGAACTTACTTTATTCAACAAAAATTATATATCGAATAGTTGAATATTTGATGAGATTTAATCTTGAATATAAAAATTATTAAATGAAGCAACTTAAACAATTTCACTTTCTAATTTTTTTTTCTTATTATATGCAAGCTGATCTCGGGGTCTATCATCCAAAATTAAAAATAAATTAATTAAAATTTCATATTAATAACTTAAATAATATATATTTTTAATAATAATATGCTTATAAAAATAAAAAAAAAATATCTTTTATCCTTACAATAAAGTCCAATATTCCACTCTTAACAATGATAGTCTTCCTCCACATATGATTGATCATTCTCATAAAGCCATTAAGTACCAACATGTCAACATGTGCCCTTGTAAAAGTATTAGAGTGAACTCAATTATAGCCATTAATTTGTGTTTACATGCTGTGCACTATTTTAGTTTTTGGATTAATTAAGCAGAGTGGAGACTGTTGGCTGATAATTTTCAAGTTCTAAACTAGCTTATCATGTCCATTTCTTAGTTATGAAAAAAATACTTCTTTTTATTTGGGTAGATGGAAGTACATATTAAAATTTACTTCATAGCTAAATTAATAATATTAAGAGTTTTTTAAAAGGAAAATAGTGTACAATACTTTTACATTACTGTTAAATCATAAACTATAAGTAGGGTTATTAACTTCTACCATAATGGTTTAGAAGTTATATCTTTAGTATTTGATGGATAAAAAAAAGGCAAAACAAATTTACATTTGTTTTGAATGTTTGAAGGAGTATTATTGTCACTACATGAAGAAATAACTTTTTTAAATATTAGATGAAAGTGAAATATCAAAGGTTAAATAAACAATTGATTTTTTAAATAAAAAATTGATTGTGTATAATATTTGAAGGAGTATTATCGTAATTGAACTTTCTTATTAATTATTTTGAATATTTCACATCAATTAATAAATAAATAGAAATGTTGTGTAAAAAGTGAAAGAGATTCAATTATTTAATAACCTATGTAAAATATAATAGCCTACATTGTGCCTCAATCACATCACTTTAAGTTATAATAGATGTAGAATATCACATATTTTACATTAATTTTAACCACGATCGAAGTAAAATAAGGTACTTTCATTGGTTTGACACAATTCAGATAGAATGTGATTTTTTTTTAAATTGATTTTTTTAGTTGTTTTCTATAAAGAAATTCAACTAAACATTCTTTTTCAACATATATTCATCTCTACTGATTCAATTATAAAAGTTCACTAAAACAATATATAATATATACTAAAAGTTCAACCTCACATTGCAACTAAATAAATCCTAAAACCAAAGCATAACCACTAATAATTTCTATCACACAAAAAATATATTGTCCACTTTCTTCCATTTTTAATATGGTAAATAACTCATTATCTGTAAATAGCTATAACATTAATAATAGATATTAATTTTATATTATACATATTACTATACAAATGAGGTTATTCATAAAATTTGAAATATATTATTACCTAATGCTAATAATATGTAATGAATTATGAACATTTACAAAAGACAATGTCAACAAGAGCATACATATTTATATTATTCAAATTCAATTTTTTGAAACTACTATCCAACCTTTTTTTTTTCAAATATAATTTATTTTAAAAATACCTAATCAAATAACATATTATCAACAATATACTTAAAATATTATTTAAAAATATATTTATGATATAATCAAATGAGATTTAAGTGATGTAAAATCTCTCTCATAAATTACTACCACATCTTTTTCTAAATTAATTCTGTAATGCGACGTAATAAGTGCGTTCTAGAGAAAAATGTGAATGCATAGTTAATTTTATAAGCTAGGCATATCAAATAAAGAATAAAAGGTGGAGAAATGAATATAGTAATTATTTAATAAAAATCAATAATAAATATGTCTAACAAAAGTAAAAAGAAAAATGGCAATCCTCTTATAATTATTATAAATAATATAAATATAAAAATGAATGTCTTAACTTAATATTGAGCTATTATAACTTATTGGCCTGTAACTTATAGTTTAATACTTTTGTTGGAAAACATTTTTCTGTCGTTTTCTTCTTCCAGCCCCATAATTTCTAACTGCACGTCTATAATTTTTCATAAATGACTTTTAACTTATCTGTTCTAAAAAATTTTCAAAACAAACTTTCTAAAATTTTTGGAATGTAATTTTCACAACAAAATTTCTGGAATAAGATTTAGAATAAAATTTCTGGAACATTTTTCAAAAGACATGTACATCCTAGAATGAGTTTTTTAAAAAAGAATTTCTAAAATACTTTTTTTTTTTTTTCTGAAATATACATCTTTTAAAATGAGCTTTCCAGAAAAACTTTTCAGAACATTTGATAGTTTCTAAACTAAATCTTTTCCCGAAATGAGCTCTCTATCTTCTTCTTTCTCTCATAGAGTGTAGTACAAAACAGAAGTGCAGCAGTGGTGGCGCCAGTGGCATGGAGCAGTGAGGTAAGATAATTTTATCTTTTTCTATTAATATGAGGTTGAGTTAGTAATAATGGGGTGCAGAATGAAAAAAAAAACCCATTTGTTCTCTAACAATAGAGTATAAATTTGGGTTGCTATGACCTATTTTAGCTAGTCCATTCTGGATTAAGTTATAGAAGGCTCAGTACAAAATAGTTGGTCAGTTATAGATTCTCTGAGGTAATAGCTTAATTAGGTTTTGAAATTATGTTTTTAGAACAGGAAAAATTCGAAAAGATTCCTTATATTTGCTTCATGTGAATTTTTCTACTAGATTTAAAATGTGTAAAATGTTCTTTAAACTTTTAAAGCTACTCAATGCAATTTCATCACAGCTATTAAAAATTGGACAAAAGAAATTACATGCGACGATCCTAGAAGATGATAACATGAATACATTTTCGTCTGTCTTTTTAAAATTATGGAATTGGAAAAAATTTCACAATTCGAAATGTTTAAAGAGCATTTTATACACTAAGAGAAAAACAAACAAAACAAAATCCATATAATCAAATATAGGTTTGAAAATAAAAACAGTCAAAGAATTAGGAAACTGGTAAAAAGTTGGTAAACTATTTATAATAGTGTAGAATAGTGGGGTTAATATATTATTTTAAAAGGCTTAAAATTAAATACTAAATTAGTAGTAGTAGTATATAAGGTTGTTTGATTGGTTAACTATTCAAAAAAAGCTTTTTCTTTTTTCTAATCCACTCAAGTAGGTTGTTTTTTAATGAAAGATACTCGTGGTTATAAAAGAAAACATATACATGGTTTTTTTCTAGAGTTCTCCCACGTATATATGAATGCTTGTTTGATAATAATATATAAGTAAACTTATTATGCTATGTTATTTGATATAATAATTTTAGATTTATAAATTGTAGTTGGTAAAATTAAGCTTGATCTCAAGTCTAATTAGAAGCAATTTTGTTGGTCTAACTCAAACATTTTATTCAGATTATTCAGTCACGAACAACTCTAATGCTATTAAATATGGAATTACAATCTTTAACATTAACTAATTAGTAAATAAATTTAAAAGCTTGTTATTTTGTAATTCTATAACATTGTTGTTTACGTTAATTAATAACGAACAATAAACTTGAGAAAACTGAGTCACACCACAAAAAAAAAAAAAAACTTTATTTTTACAAAGAATGAAACAGTGGCAACAAAATAAATTTGATTTTCATAGAATTTTAAGAAATAAACATTGAAAAAAAAAACCATTTCCTTTACACGGTCTAGTTTATTACGTTATTTATTGCTAAGGTACATTTTCCAACACCACTGTACAACCTTTACTTTAAAAACACTATTCAATTAGTTTACACATCAAGAAGAACCGATTTTTCTTTCTTCACTTAGTCAAAAGAAAGATCGAGAATGAAAATAGCATAACTCAGGGAATGTTCACATAAACATTTGTGTTCTTCTTGAGTCCAAAAGGTGTAACCTCACTGTCACACACATCAGAGCCATGCCACACATGTCTAGGCACAAACCTCCTGAAATAGAAGTAATCAGAGCTAAGATGAGAGCCTTCAAGCACCTGAATCTGAGCAAAACCTGGTCTCCAATCATCGTTTCCCATGAGCTTGAGGTACAAGTAACAAATGGGGGACTCAACACATGGTGCTGTCACCTCAAATTGGTCCACCATACATGCTTGGAATGGTTTCCTTGGCATGTCATCAAGAACCCTAGGATCCAATGGGTCAACTTTCCTTAAGTGCTTCGAGTTTAGGTGCCTCACCACTATGCCATTTGACTTTGTGTCACCAAACCTTAGGCTCACAAGGTTTGAGGTTTCAGCTCCCCATGTGCATGTCGTTTCTATGGTGATCACATAGGTGCAGTTTTTCTGCTTTGTGCAAACACAAGTTTAGATACTTAAAATTATAATGTGATTTTATGTTTAAGTATCGTTACAAAACTAACTTTTAGGAGAATCAAGCATTTCGTTCTGATATTACTTGTTGAGAAAATTCGAGGGGCATAACTGAAAAGATCTCATAAAAATGAGAAAACTACATAAAGAAATAACATCACCTTCAATCTAAAATCTTAAGGGAATGACACTACCTTCAACTCAAAATACCTTAAGTCAGTATGTTTATGGGTCTTCTTCCTTATATATTGTTCAACTTACTCATTTATATCTAATATGAGATTTAGACTCACGTTTAAATACCTAACAATAACTTACTTATAGTTTGTTAATTTCTTTTTCTAAGTATTGTTGCTTAGAAATTATATATAATGTTGTTGTATATGTAAATGGTTCCTTCTTATTATTCCTTCGTATCAAATCCGGATCAATTACTATAAGTTAAAAATTATGTTTTGGTTATATTTTTTAATCTAATTATATAAGCTGGTTAATCTTCAATTTAATCTTATTAGTTGTTGATTATTCACTAACACTCTCGATGAACAAATTAAAAATGCAAATTATAAAATAAAGAAAAGACTTTTGTATAACGTATTCTTTTGTCAAAATCACAGAAAAATGGTATAACATTTTTCTAATCAATGTCCGAAACTTCTTACTTAATAAGTAGGAAAAGATTACCTTATATCATATTTGAAAAATATGGCAATGTAAGAAATGAAAGGAATTGTATCTGCTTTGGTGACATGTCAAATCATGTACTATTATTTCATTATGTGTGTTAAATTTCACGCTTCTTAAATGGAAAACAACTAACAGATGAAGTCATTTTAAGGGTATTTATAATTACATTTAATAAATATTCTTAAAAATGAATGTTTATTACATTTAATTATAATAAATTAAATGAATAATATTTTAATATTTGAAATATTTTTTGTGAAGTAAAACATGTCATTCTTTTATTGTTTATTAGAACGTAAAATTTAAAATTAATGTTAAGTAATATTATAAAATATTAAAATTTAGTTTATCTAATGAAAGAATGATACTTTAAATTTGACTTAGTATCTCAAGATTTGAAATTAAATAAAAAAGGAAATTGAATTAAATAGTATTTAAAAGGAACAAAAATGGAATTAAATTGTCAAAATGTAAGAGTTATATATATGTCTTAACGGGGATAACTCTTGAAAAAAACTCTATTTTAAGAATGAGAATTCAAAATTATAAATGACATGACCACAGTAAAGAAAATTGTAAAGGACTTTAACTATGATCAAATAATACACCCTATTGCTTTATTAAGAACGTTTCCAATATATATCCTAGTAACAAAAAAACTTATAAGTAATATTGTTAAATAAAAAAAATACATTTTTAGTTACCTTAAGTTCTGGTGCTTCTAGACTCTCACCACCAGCAACAAGAACATGCAAAAGCACACAAAAGCAAATAAATTGCCCTCCAATGATCTTCATCAACATCCCCATTCTTTCAAGCACAATGCACTTATTCATCTTAACATGGAATATATATGACACTCTGGAATTTTATTCTTAGCTTGATTCGTTCATAAAGTGCATATTCCTAAATCTTTAAACGCCATAGCTCAATATATATGTCTTTTTAATATTTTATTGAAAAATGTTCCTTTAATTTTACTTATGCTTCCTCACCTTAACCAGAGCTAATTTTTTCTTCATTAACGAAAAGTATCTCTGACTAATCTTAACCAGTTGTCGTGTGGAAGGTTAAAGCTAGATTCCCTCACCTTTTAGTCACTTGATTAGAGGGCAACCATGTCATATTTATATTCCCTGCTCGACTTTAAATCTTTTACTACGAAGCCTTCATGAAGGCTTTTGTCTCTTTTAACTACAATTCAAACAATGTAATTTATACTAAAAGAAAATCTATATTAGTTAAAAGATAACTTTAGTACACAAAATAAATTATATATAAGTAAGAAATGAAAGAAATTCATATAATAGTACAAGAGAAAAATATTTGAGGTGAAAAAAACTTCAAAGGTAAATATTTTGATAGATGTGAGATTTAGAGAGAAAATATATTTGTTATAGAAAATTTGTAAAATAATTAATTTTTTAATATACAAATATGTAAGATGAGAAATAAACACCAATACAATATCAATAAACTCACATAGAGGATTAAAACATCATTTTTATAGTTTAAATATTACGATAATGAATTTGTGAATTTAAATATATGAATATTTTTTCATACATTACTTAATTTTCTCAATTTTTTTATTCCAGTAGGACTGAAATTTACACCGTAAAAAAAGTTTATCTGTTTAAAATTTACTCCTTACATATACAGTGGCTAGCATACACGAACCCTTGTTATAATGAAAATACTAAAAAGCTCTACTTTATGTAATATGGAGATGAACATCAGAACCAAGTTATTGGGTAACACAATGAAGGAGAATGCAGTGACGTACATTATCAATTATACTTTCCTTGGTTCAATCTAAAAACTAAAAAGCCATTCATCCACTGACACAACAATCTTATATCTTCAACTAAACTCATCATGCAGAGATACTAAAACGTAAATTTGATGAACAAGAAATGCTTATGCAATAGAACCATTTGAACAATGTATTGTGTACGTATGCTTCGAGCACAAGGATATAGGTTGCGTGATAAAGATAGCAGTTAAGGCAACGTAAATGTTCATTTTGGTTAATTATATCGTTTCAACTAATGTTATTTCTACATCTAAACCGATGCACATTACCTTACACCTACCATTTTGGATAGAGGACACAGTTAGTGGGGACACTAAGGGTGGTTGAACTTTGTATTTTGTTTTCTTCTTAGAGTGGTAGGTGTATGTGTAGGGGTTTAAGTGTATAGAAATGAAAATATAGTTATATCATGTTCTTCTAAGATTACTACTTAGCATGAAGGGAGCTAAGTTCATACTGTGGTTTCCTTCTATGGCAGGCATGTTATCTGTCATGTAGTGTGTGGTTATGTCAAAGAATATGGTAAACAACGAGGACACAGTGACTACTCGATAGGATCTTCTTATCAGTTACTTTGGCTCCAAGAATATTGGTTGTGGGAGTTACATCTCACCAAAACTTCTTGAGTTTTTTCTGCTGATAATGAACCTCCATTGTCGGTGGCTTTGGGGTTTCAAACTGGTTTAAACCTGTGGTAAAAAGATTGTCCATTCACATTGATTTGGAGATGCCAGATAAGGGATATAAGGATATAATATAACCTATAATCAATTCAAGAAAACAACTAGGAAACTGACGTTAATAATTGATGATGAATTGAAAAGTATATAATGTTTTCGTTGATGTGCTATCATAATAAATTTACAAACCAGTTCCTTTTTACTTGAACACACTTCACACATTGACTCGGATATGTCACTGCAAGATCGGTATTAAAAGAGACAAATCTCAAAAATGGTTTGTCTTCTATAAGAAGGAGTTCAAATGGTCAAGTGAACTAGATTGTCTTGGACACCACTCTAGAGTTGTTCTAACAACTGATCTCATTAAAAAAATGAAAAAATAAGACACTTGAAGATCTTAGGAAGACTTTACAAAGTGCAACAACCACAAGTTATCATTCTATAAATTACCTACCAATGAGTTCTACTGCATCCACAGTTCAGACTCAAACAAACAGTGTGTAAAGTTTACATTTTCTGTTTTGTACTACTCTAGAGCAAAGAAACATGGGTGCTCCTTCTCTACAATCATTTGCATTGTCAGCAATGTTTCTCTTCTCATTGATCATAATCCCTCAGCTTGTAGTAGGGGGCATTACCAGACACTACCATT
>Ga0099825_1003131_pt1 | contig 22083 bp, 16 predicted proteins | sample SiratroredBW_FD_76838 | JGI IMG/M metagenome (GOLD analysis project Ga0099825, IMG submission 76838) | Root nodule microbial communities of legume samples collected from California, USA - Siratro red BW | ecosystem: Host-associated > Plants > Roots > Nodule | place: USA: California | collected... | reverse complement strand
GCACCAATGCCATCAATTATTTTTCATAAATTAACTATGTCAAGAGGGAGTCAACTAAGGCTTTGCTGAAAATCGCTATGGGTTTTTTTACTCTGTTATAGCACTATTCCTATTCCTTTACCTGAAGCATCACACTCTATGCTAAAAGGCTGGTTGAAGTTTGGTATTGTTAGAATAGGAGTTGTAGTGATTGCCCTCTTGAGCAGCTGTAGTGATTGTCCTTTTGAAAGGCTGGTTGTAGTTTGCTTTCTTTTGACCACAAAAATTTCCTTTTTTGAGCAAATTGAGTCAAAGGCCTTGCTGTCTTCCTATAGTTGTAAATGAACCATCTTAGTAGCCTATGAGGCCAAAAAATCCCCTTAGGGCTTTATAGTTTTGGGGATAGGCCATTTGAAAGAATTGTTAAGATCTTTTTGGGATCCGTTTCTACCCGCTTACTAGAGATAATGTACCCAAATTTAACTTCTAGTTGTTCAAATTAACATTTTTTCCAGTTAGCATGAAACTGGTGTTGTTGTAATGTTTGCTGAACCTTTTTCAGCTGTCCCAATTGCTCTTCCCAAGTTGTGCCGTAAATTAGTATGTTGTAGAAAAAACTGAGAGACCTTTTAAAATATAGTTGCAAAATGGTGTTCATCATAATGCCCATGATGGTTTTGGAATGAAGCTCGGACACTCCTTTCTAAGTGGTGTGTTCCGTGTCCAACATGTATCGAACACTGACATGCGTATGACATGTATCAATGAAATGTCTAATTTAAAAGACATTTTTTAGGTATCTACAATTTTAACACGATTCCAATACTATTTTAAAAGAGACTAATACAATAATTTTTTAAAATCTTATAAATTTATTATAGAGATAAGAAATAAATTCTATATATAATAAAAAATATTTAGATTATATATGTTTCTTTTCGAATTTTAGATAAATGAATTTGTTATATGATTTTTTAATACATAAATCTTGATTGTTAATTTATATAATTCATAGTGATGTAATATATAGATTCGTGTCTCTGTGTCCTATATTTTGGAGATTACATGTGTCTACGTGTCCGTGTCGTATCTGTGTCAGTGTCGTATCTGTGTCAGTGTCTGTGCTTTACATCATGCATGCAGATTTGATGATATCCCACCCTCAAATCCACTTTGAAAAAAGTGTGCCCTGGGCAACTCATTCAGAAGTTCTTTTATGATTGGAATGGGGAACTTGTCAAGGATAATGGCCTTATTTGGAGCATGATAATCCATGCATGACCTCCAACTTCCATTTATTTTCTTGACTAAATGACGATACTAGAATAAGAGCTATTGGTGGGTCTGGTGATCCTTAACTTCAACATTTCCTCCAGCTTTTCTATTTTAGATTTTGAAAGGTGAGGGTATCTGTAGGGTCTCACATCAACATAATCCACTCCAAATTTGATTGGGATTTTATGATCAAATTCCCTACGAGGTGACAATGTTTCCCTCACAGTCTTTCAAAACCTCTTCTTCCAAGTTCCTTTGTTGTTTCTCAGATAGGTTCTTCTTCTTTACATGTATGTATTTTTCACTCCCCTTGTATCTGATACATCTTCTATTTCCATTTCTTTCATCAAAGCTTGTGGGGTTACCAAGGTTTGGACCGACCTTGAGTGCAAAAATTCGTTAAGTTCTCCAATTCACCTTGGCATCTCCTAGTGTAGCCAACCATGCTACTTCCAAGATCAAATCCACTCTTCCTAACTCAAACAAGATGTTAGAGATTCCACATTGACTAAAGATAAGGCCAATTCACATTATATAAGTGGGTGCAAACCTCACCTTACAAGCCGTTGTGTAAGGTTGAGTAAGCAAGTGCAAACCTCACTTTACAAGCCAGTTTTGTAAGGTTGAGTTGGACTTAAAGTCCACTTTGAAGACAAGAAAAATGTCTCATTGACAGTATGCTCGTCAAACTACAGTTCTACACCGTTGTAGCATCACATTTGTCTATTTTCGGTGTCCATCAGATCTTCCCATCAGTTCTCCTTGCATCTTTGTAGTCTGAGGTTGTGTCAAACCTCCTGCAGAAAAAATGGATAGACATTCTTGATCAAAGTATTCTTCCATTCTTTTCTCCAAATATTGCCCAGTCTTAGATTGCCTTATATCCCCTAGTTCTTTAGATCCCTCATCTTCAGCTAAGATGATTACTGTTAATTTTCTGAGGTTGTGTCAAACCTCCTGCAGAAAAAATGGATAGACATTCTTGATCAAAGTATTCTTCCATTCTTTTCTTCAAATATTGCCCAGTCTTAGTTTGCCTTATATCCCCTAGTTCTTTAGATCCCTCATCTTCAGCTAAGATGATTAACGTCAATTTTTTTCTTTTTTCTCAAGATATTGGTGTTGCCGGACTATAGACCACTCCACAATGAAAACACCTTCCCTTTTCTCTCTTAACATATTTCGGCTAGGGAAGATTTTTGGTTCCACGGTTTCCCAGTCTCAGTTTCTCAGTCTATACTATTGCCTTTGAAGATATACCCCACTTCCTCCTTGGTACCTAAAAGTGGATGTATTATTCCGCTATGAAGAACCACCTATCTACCATGAGTCTTTCATAGCTTCCTCCACACCGCATGCACTTTCCATAGCTCTAATCAAATCTTTTGGATCATGTGGTTGACTTTGCTTCCAAATATTAGTTTGCAGCGCTGCAAAGAAATTTCCCAATAGTTGATCCTCTTATGTATGTGGAGCTTGTGACACCAATATTACAAAGTCCTAGATGTAATCGTCCACCTTTTCATTGTCTTATAGATGATAATCTTTCAAACATTGTAGCACGCTTCCTGCCTCTAAATCTTCTATTCAGTGCAGTTGTAAAATCCTCCGAAGATGGGTTCTGGAACTTCTGATTCCAAAATTTAAACTAGTGACTTGTGTTTCCTTTCATATTGATGAGAGCCAAACGTAATTTTTCCTTTTTAGTGATGTTCTGCACTTCAAAATTTTTTCAACTCTTGCTATACGTTCTAACTGATCACTCCCTTCGAATGTGGGCAATTCCATCCTTTTAGTCCATGGCCTTGACGACTCTTCTCCATCCTCATCAGATCTGTTACCATGCACAAATATTTCTTCCTTTTTCTCGTCATTGTTGACTAAATTCTCCCACCTTCGAACAGTTTCTCTCCATTCTTGATTTCTTTAATGTCTGGCTGGCTGTCTTTCACAATGGACAGATTTGCTTTTAGTTCTACAAAAATCTTTCCTTGTTCACTGACCCATCTTTCCAACACACTTAGTTGACTTTCCATCACGTCCCTTCGAGGATTCGGCATGTCCGACTAAACTTATTTCCTGCACTCTTAATAAATGATAAGATAGAGATAACGTAAAAATAATCCCGTTTTGTAGTATAACAATTATCCATGCGACACGCGCACAAGGAAACAAAGGAATTCCTTCCTTTCACACAGGGAATTCCCTATCACGACAAACTACTATCCTTCCTATATCTACATCCCCTCTAGAATATATATATATATATATATATATATATATATGACTTTCTCTTAAGGTAAGCCCCATGTAACTAAGTGCTTTTATTTTTAAACTTCTTTCAATAATACACTTTCCAACCCCTCTCATTGTTTGTCCATGACATTTTAATTTATAACCTTAGCAATCTCATCTCGCTCACCTACCTGGTATTATTATCCATGCTCTCCCAAAATCAATTTGTTGCTAAAAAGAAATGTTTATTTGGGGAGACGTCGGTGGAGTATCGTGCGCATACCATTTCTGTTTTGGGTGTAGAGATGGATCCTTCCAAGATCCAAGCAGCTTTTGGTTGGCCACTTAAGGATGTTACAGAAGTGTGGGGTTTTCTAGGGCTTACTACTGGTTATTTTAGGCGTTTCATCAAAGACTATGGGAAGACTGCTTTGACCCTCGCATTCATTGACTAAGAAAGGCGATTTCAAATGGGATGATGAGACTCAATGGGCTCTCCTATGTCTTAAAAGTTGTCCTGCCTCAGTTAGGAGTGGCAAAATGAGTTCAAACCTGGGAGCCAAGCTGACTCACTAAGGGTTCGAGCCGGATTAGGTTGAAAACAATACATTTATTTTTAATATGGATTAAAATGAACCCAGCTCACTTAACTTTAACGGGTTCAATCGGGGTCAGAGGTAGGTTGTCCTATAACCGTTTTCTCTGAATTATGAATTCTCTCGCTGAACTCAACTATATTTTTTCATACATACAGAAGTGTGTTCTAACACTCTTAACCCCGCCAAATACTAACACTTGTCAGAGTGACACTTATTTCTGTTCAATATTATGAATTTGTACATCTGTTAACCAATTAGAAATTATGCTAGGTATGACTTATGTAATCAGAGATTGTATAAAGTCTTTACACTATTGAGTCAAATAGTTTTTACTAGTCAATTTGTAATGCTATTGCACCAACATTGTAGGGGGAAGCTTAGCAGTGCAGATATTTGGAGGTTCAAGTGTTTCGGATAAAGAACAAAAACGAACTAAGAAAGGTGACAGCCTAATGATTTCTGACAAAAATAATGGTTTGTCTACATCTACGGTAATGGTTAGATCCAGGACGGATGTCTCTGATATTTTGAAGTAGTATCCTTCATCACTTTCATCTATATATTTTTGGTTGACTTGATTCATCCTATCATGACCCAGCTATAATAATCATTTAACATAATGATAATTATTCTTAGATGTAATGTTCTAACTTTTAAAGCTGATTATGGAAATGAGAGTAAAAGAGCTGGGTAAAGATTTTATATATATATATATAAAACTATGTATATGACATAATTAAATAATTATATTTATATGGGTTTGTGTATGGAGAAAATAGGTATTATAAAATCCATTATGCATATATTTATTTTAATTTGGTATGACCGTGTGGCGGGTTTGACTTCTTTTCCTAGACAGGGTAGATTAGGCTTTTAAAGAGAGCTTAAAATTTTAATACCCAATTATATCATTGGTGGGTTTTATTGGATTCGAAAAAAATTATTAAAAATTGGCAAATTTGTTTTGATAAAGAATTTAAAACGCTTTAAGAAAAAATGTTATTTGGATTGGAAACTTTGAAGTAAATTGAAATTATTAAAGTTATTAGACTAGTTCGATTAGTGAAAATTATAAAATTTCAAATTTCACTTAACAAGAATGAAAGTCGGTATACCCTTTTTCTCTTTCATATTATACATTCTCTTCATATTTCGGTTAGGATATTTTCACTGACGATGGAATGTCAAGTGCGATAGGGAGTTTGGTCGAAATTAAGGTGGTGTTTATTCGATCTTGGTTGGAATTTCATAAACTCAGTGCACATAAGGCAATGTTGACAACTTCGATGAAATTGTGAACTTGGTTGAGGCTAGGTATTAGTTCAACATGGGTGTCATATGTTTAACTTTGATAGGAATATGGAGTGCACATAAGGCAATGTTGACAACTTCGATGAAATTGTGAATTTGGAGGCTAGGTATTAGTTCAACTTGGGTGTCATATGTTTAACTTTGATAGGAATATTGACTTTCTCTCAATTGAACATTTGTTCAGGATAGCTTGACAGGTATGACTCTGAATAGATATATTGATACATACTTTGAATCAACTCAGATTTGCTCGTGAAAAGACTTAGTGGATGTATTTTTAAAACATAAGTATAATGTTGACATGGCACCTAATAGGTTGCAACTTCAGAACATAACCAAAAGAGTATGAGAACTTCAAGGAATATGTCTAATGGTAGAGAGAGGTAGCTGCACAGGTAGAGCCACCTCTACATGATAAAGAAATGATGACCATGTTCATAAACACATTGCAATTGTCCTTTTATGAACATGTGATGAATAATGTCTCTTTCTATTTTGCTGATATTGTCATTATTGGCGAAAGAATTGAGCTCGATCTGAAAAGTGGAAAAATCGCATATGGCCCATCTGCGGTCATGAATTCCAAAAAGTTCGGATTCAATTATGGAAAGAAAAAGGAAGGAGAAGTCCAAACGGCATCAACAACCACTCCTTATTGGGGAGGTCATACCCTTCCTCGCTATAGACAAAATTATCAAATGTCTTCGTCCCAGTTCCCATATGTTGCCAATACCATGTTATCATACCAACAAGGTCCATTCCAGCATAAGATTTCATATCAAGCACCACTTGAGCCAAATAATACTTATCAACCCAAGCAAGGTTGGAAAAGTGAAGCAGATTTAAATTCCAAACAAGGTATGGGTCAAGGATCGACTTCAAAATGAAGTTTTGCTCAACAAAAGATTTCGTTCACTTTACTTCTATCCCTATGACATATACAAAACTCTTTCCAAACCTCTTTCGTAATGGTTTAGTTGTAGTGTATCCTCCAAAGCCCTTACAGCCATCGTACCCTAATGATGCAAATACTAAATGCAATTTTCATGGCGGGGTTTGTTGGTCATTCCATCGAAAAATGTCTACCTTTTTAATACAAGGTACAATCTTTGATTAACTTTGGATGGTTGACTTTTCAAGAAGAAAAACCAAGTATAGAAAGCAAGTATACAAAGGCCTCAACAAATGCTATTATAAGAGAAGAGGGACATTGTTTGGTAAGAGAGGTTAACAAGATTTAGAGTTCCATAAGAGACATATTCATTACACTTTGCCGAGTTAGTTTGTTGAAGCTTGGCTACAATCAAGAAGACATGTGTCGTTTTTGCTCAATTGCCCAACATTTTATTAAAGAATGTATTGAATTTAAATGATTTTTGCAAGATTTGATTGATAGACATATCATACAATGTTATTGTCAAAATAAAGTGGAAGAGGTGTTTGCACAAACAGGAGAAGAGCTAATTTTGCCTAAGTCGAAGCCTTTAGTGATACAGTTCACTAAGCCTTCAAGCATAACACAAGGGCGACAACCTGTTGTGATACAAACCCTTTTCCCTTTCCCTTATAAAAACAAGAATGCAGTTCCCTAGAAATACGGAGTTCATGTACTGAGGGGTGAGGAGAAAGATAAAGAAACAGATAAGACCCCTAATAGTGATAAGACTATCAATAACATTGCTGGCATAGGAGGTGGTCGCCTTTTTGCACTACAAGATTTAAGAAATGAAGGGAACTACAAAGGGAGATCTAGAGATGAAGTAATAATTGACAGAGCAAAATCCTTCTTGAAAGAAGAAGCCCCGTAGGTTGATGAAGAACCTGAAGAAAGTGAAAAAAGAGAAAAGAAGGAAGTATATGACGAGAAGGCGTGTGAATTTTTGAAATTCATTCATACAATTGTCTACCACTTTATATTCCTCGTTTTTGTCAAGAACTCCTTCATAAATTTTGCATATATGGGTATTTTCTCTAAGACTCCAATAAAAGAGATATTAATACGCAGTTGTTTCAAAATTTCCTTAAATATAAGGAATTGTCTTCTTGTGTCCTTCTTGGAAGGTGCAAAAGGATAAGGGAGCTTATTTAAAAATGAGACTCTAACCTCCTATTCTTTCTCTTTTTTTTTTTTCATTATTTTTCTCTTCCTCTACTGTAGTTTCCACAATGAATTTTTCTCTCTCTTTCTCATTCATCTTATCTTTATCACCCTCATTTTTTTTCTTTCTTACTCAACTCAACTTCATTCCCACTTCTAGTGACAATTGCCTTACATTGCTCCTTGTGTTTGACTTGGGTGTTTGTAGAGAACGACCCACCATTATGGTTTGCCATTTGCTTAGCTAATTGACCCACTTGAACCTCTAAATTCTTTATTGATGCATTTATATTTTTCTGATTATGGAGAGATAATTGCATGAATTGTTGAAAAGTTTCTTCAATCTTATTAAGTCATTTATACAATGGTGGGTGTTGTTGGTGGGATCCACTTCCCGATGTTCTGTCTTGCTTTCCACTTAAACTGTCTCCATCATTGATTGAAGAATTACGAAAAGGATTATTGGGGAACTATGACCTTCCTTGATTCCCTGTGTAATTTACTTATGCACTTTGGGAACCACTAGGCATTTGGCAATAGCCATTAGAATGATTACCTCCACAAAAGTCACACCTCAATATTGGTTGAGCGAGAATTGATGCAGAGGTAATTTAGAGATCTATTGATTCAAAACCTCTATTTGCTGGTATAAAAGTGTGTTGAGCTAAAAGGATATTTTGAGAATTCAACTCTAGTACTCCCCTTTTTTGGGCCTATGTCCTCTTATGTTTGCCTTGGATGTCAGTAGAAGCCATAGATTCAATAATAATATTGGCTTTCTCAGGAGTTTTCAACAATACTAAACTACCAAAAGAGGCATATAGAATCATCTTAGTTCGCAGTTAGAGTCCATTATAAAACATCTACACTTGTATCTCTTCTTCAAACCCATGGTTAGGGCACATTCTCAACAAAACTTTATATCTCTATTAGACTTCACACAATGGTTCATCAATCCCTTGCACAAAAGTGGCTATGAATGTGTTTTGCCTTAGTACTTTAGATGGAGGGAAGAATCGAGACAAGAATCTAGTTTTCACATCCTTCCAATTGGTTAAGCTTTGGTTAGGTCACGATTGAAGCCAAGCCTTAGCCTTTCCAACTAGAGAGAATGGAAATAATCTCAATAGCAATATCTCCTCATCATTCCATGCACACAACTCATAAAATGTGTATAAATGAGAATGTGGGTCTTCATGATCCATGCCTGCAAATTGGTGAGAACTGATAACCTATATGAGAATAGGCTTTATCTCGACAATTTTTTTTTCATTGTGGGTCTCACAATGCTGGAGAATTCTCTAAAACTCATCTACATGATTGAGTCCCCTATGGTTTTCCTATGATTCTGTTGTTGATTCTAAACTTGATTCTTGTGTGTCATCTCTTTTGGAATGGAGGAAGATCAAGGAACAACTTGCTGAAATCTAGTTCCTTGTATCAAACATGATTCTTTTTACAGTCCTTTCAATCTCTGGATGTATAGTAAAGGTTACGAACATACTGTCCTTTTGGTGCGATTGAAACCTTGCATGCACAAAAACACACAAAGACCTAGAACCACAATTTAATCCAAATAAATAAAATTAAAAATTAAAAAAATTTAAGAAAACTAAAAATAAAAAATGAGTCTAAAAAAAATTATAAAAGAAAAATTGTTACGTATTGGAACACAAGTCCCTAACAATGTCGCAAAAGACTTGTTAGCCTATTTTTTTCGCTTTCAATGACAAATTCACTAAGAAATGTAACAAGTAATAAATATCGTTCTTTCTCAAAGGACTTATACAATACATAAAAATATTCACAATTATAATAAAATTAAACCAAAGAACAATTTCATAGTTTCAACTTATGTGTGAGAAAATAAATTATGCAAAAACAAATTAAGTATTTTTATAGATTTTTGTCAAATCTTAGATTGTAGAAAAAGGTTAAGGATCATGAGATGAAATTGTTAGGGTTAGAATTCATCATACCTCAATCTTATGTATAAAAACAATTACCTTCTTTTCTCTCAAATGCCAATGTCAACCCACAATAATACCCAAATCCTAATTCTTTAGGTGAATGAGCCTAAGCTTTCCAATTAACCACCAATTCATTGATCAATTATATGGAAAAGACTTTCTTTTGCCACAAAGGTTTAAGACAAGAAATGAAACATGATCTATTGTTAGACACAAGATTTCATTAGGTATTTTAATTCAGATTCTGATTATAAATGATATTTCCTGATACCCTAAAAATCAATTATCAAGTTATGAATAAACACCACAAGCATTAAGCAAAGAATCAAAATACTGATGTTGAAACATATAAAACCAATATTGATTACATGAGAGTTTGGTAGGTTACATCTAACTCCAACAACAATGGATTTAGTTCCTCATGAGAACCCTAAACATACAAGATGAACAATGGAAGACAAAGATGATTTCACAAAGAAACCCTAAAGTTGTCACCCAAGACTAACTCTTTTTCTCTTTTGGCTCTGTATGTTTAACCATAACAGAGACAACTCTTAAATACAATTTTTACGATGATCACACCCGACCCAACTTCGGTGGTGCCAGGCTCAGCTTTCCTTGTAGGGGCCCATAACCCAAATGGCACTCGACTCAACACCTTCGTTGCATCAACTTCTCTTTTATGCATTATCCTCGTTTATTGGCTCCAATCCTATTCCTCTTAATCCAATGCTTCTTGTTCATTTTTTATGAAAAATAAGAGAAATTAGTATAAATTTTTATTCTCAGTAATCAATTATTAACAAAAACATAATAAAATAAAGAAATAAACAAGGTTCAGGTTTATAAAGAGTTGATTTCATTATAAAAATTGGTCTCAAAATATGATAAAAATAAATGTTACCAATGACCCCTGATCCAACTGCAATCAAAATTTAGCAAAAGTAGCCTAAGCCTTTTTGCAATTAATCATACACAACTGGAACAACCTGACAAACATTAGAAGGAGCAAACATATTAGCCTTGTCGAGGGTTTGCAAACTAGAAACACCATCAACACCAATAACACTAGCCAAAACCTGAACCTGCACAACAATGTCAACCTTTGCAGAACGAATCTCAACAAACTGATTGAGATGAAGGACATGAGGAGTAACAGACACCCTTTGCAAAAACCACACCCAAGGAACTTCCTTATCTAGGCCATTTAAACCTTCAACAAAATTGACATCATCCTTAAGACAATGGAAGACATTTTTAAGCACTAAATCATTGCAACAATAATATTTTTATCAGCCACATAAACAACAAAAGATTTGTCTTTACTCCCTTGTATAGGACTAGGGTCCAAGGGAGCATTCCAACAAAACTATCAGACTCGTCTTCTTCACAAACAAAATTATTACCAGAATCACCCACTTGATTTGCAGTAGCTTTCACATTATCCAAAGAGACAACAGATTGCTTGGCCATATAATCATATTTGAAATCTTTTTGCCTAGCAATAACATTCAATTTTTTTTATCTTTATTAATACTTAAATACACACATTAAAGAGGAATGATAAAATATTTAAATAAAACATGCATATTTTAAATTTAAGCCTCATTATAAAAGTTATAATACATATTGTTGGATTGAGCACTTACCACTAAGCCAAAAGTTATAGCCATTAGTTAGGGTGTAACTCCATCTACTTAAGAGTGTAGCAACCCAACCACCATGATTCAATTGTGACTTGGGAATCGAACTCGTTACCTTGGCTCTAATACCAATTGTTGGATCGAACGCTTACCACTAGGCCAAAAGTTATAGTCATTAGTCAGGATGTAACTCTTTTCACTTAAGAACGTAGCGGTCTAAGTACCAAGATTTGATTGTGACTCGATCTACCTAGTCTCTACCACGAGGCAATTGATGTCATCTGTAAGACATATATATGTTTTAATAAAATACTTTTAAATATTTTTATTATAATAGTTTTCTTTGCTTTTTAATATAATTATTAAAATTTTATGAAATAATTTTATTCATGTGCCTAAAGATCAATTAAACTTAAGTCTATTTTGGTCATGTGTTAAATGGTTCGAGAAACAAGGTCAATTTTAGTTTATGTTACAATTTTTATCTAATCTATTTTGCAAGTTTTTTAGGTTTGCCATAAAGCCCAATTTTATTATGAGAGTTGTACTCCTAACCTAAAGTCTACAACAATTACAATCCTATGTTTTTATACATTTAATTTTCTCTCTCCATTAATGTTAAAAAACACATACAAAAGAAGTAAAAAAAAAAAAGTCAAGAAAATAAAGGAAATATAAAATAGAATAGTCATGAATATTTTTTTTAAAAAAAAAAAAAACAAGAACAAGATGAAAAAGATTTAGGAAAATGGAAGGCATGTTGGTATGGAAGAAAACCTCAAGTCTCAAGTGATGATATTTTGATGATAAAGATATAAGATGAAGATGTTGTAGATGTTTTAAAGTGAATCAACTATTGAAATTTTACAAGAGTTTATTCCAAGATTGAATTGTTTAGACTGGATGTAGGATCTTGTTGATTTGAATCAATATGAAATCCTTTGTTCAATCTTTTCTAGTTTATTTTTTTTAAGTGTACTGCGATTCATTCTTGTATCAATCTTGCTTCCATATAATTACATTTAGTTCTTTTAGTCTTGAAAGAGTTTTGTAAAGAACTTAAAAAAGAGAGATTTTTATGAAAAAGATTTGAACATCAATTCGCCCTCAATTTTGGTTTAAAAAAGTCATCCATTCTTTCATAATAGGACACACAACTTGAAGGTGCTTAGTTTTTTTCAAATGTCATGAAGAATTTTTGCTTGACTCCTAGAAAATTAAGACAAAACTCTGGGACATAAAATATCTTAAACTATTCCAAATTTTTATGTATTAAAAAAAGTAGTTTACAATGAAAGGGAATGATTATATATAGTCATTTATGTTTCCCTTCACCGAATTACATTACCAATTAAATGGGGAAAAATTAAAAACTTTAAATTTAAATTTCTTAGATCTATATCAATGGTCAAGATTAATCTCACACTTTTCATGTTGGTGGCATACCTTCCATACTTGTGTCATACTTTCATGTTTCTCCTTTCCTTGGTTGAACTTGCAACTCTTCTTTTGAGCTTGATTGAATTTCAATTAAAGCTCAATTACAATGTAAACTACAATTACTGTTTACATTTATGTCAAAAATAGGAAATAACAAAAGAAGCGATGGTTGAATTATGTTTTTTCAAAATTTGTAGTTTGTCGCTTACATCATCTTACTATGCTCGGTCAAACGATATGTAGGTGAATATACTATGATATTCTACTTTAACCTTTTCTTTTTCTTTAGTTAGACAAACAGTTATAAGATGTAATGTAAAAAATTAATGAAAGAAAAGTTACTCAGTATTTTTATATTGGTTATGATTACACAAACTATGCCTAGTTCTTGACCAACCTACCAAGTTTAACTAGGTACTATCATTGAGAAGTACAATACAATATTATTTTCGAAGCCACTCTTGACTCAATGCAATATTCTTTCTCAAGCCACTCTTGGCTCAGTGTAGTATTCTTTTACAAGTCACTATTGATTCAACAGATAGCAGTTTTCGCTAACTAGAGAGAGTAATGTTTTTCTATGTATACGAGGTTTAAGCTCTCTCTACTAGTTTGTTAGAATGAACACATATATGTTCTTACAAAGCTTTTAGGGAACAAAGAAATTTCAGCAGAGTGTAGCATTTTCAAATTATGACCCTTTTCTTATTCTTCTCTTCAAAACAAGTCTTTAAATAGGCTTAAGAAAAATAGTCGTTCCATTCCCTTTTGTAGCCATTGAGTAACTTTGAACTCTCTTCATTGTCTTCTTCTTTTGTTATAATTTGAAGATTATGTTGAGAAACATTAAATGCATGACATGTAACATTAATAGTTTCTTCACACAATCTCTCTAATAATTGGTAGTATTTATTTACTTTGGTAGCATAACCTTTTACATCAAACAATGGTAAAAGTGCATATCTAATAAGATAGATAGCTGAGCTCGAGTTAAAAATAGTTTGTGTCAGGAGAGTTGACAGATATTGTTGCTTTTGCTAAAAAATCAAGAGATATTTAAATGGTGCTTTGTTTTGGCATGATTCGACAAACTTTAAGCTTCAAAAATATTATTTGATTCTTATCAACTCATGATCTTTGATTATACTCATTTGGTCTTCAATCTTCAAGTATCACACGTTGTGGTTAGTCAATATAGTGCTCTAATCATCTATTAGATTATGTACTTGTATGATCTGATCTTTCGTCTTATAAGACAACTACATATCTTATTAGTTTAATCACTTAATTGAAAATATAGAGTGTAGGACTTTTTTTCTAATAATTTATAATTACAAATAATTAAAAAATTAAAAGAGTTTAAAAGTATTTTTTTGGCATAAAATTTTTATGATTTTTTTCAATAATTCTTGTATATTTTTATTCTTTTTGCACTTATTCATCATGCACTCATAACATCATTTTTTTTTACTTTTGCCTTTGGTCATTAGCATAAGGAGAAAACACTTTTCTTTCAACTTACTTTATTCCCTTCTATGTATAGTAACTATATTTTAATATTTATCATATATGTGATTATTTTAATATTTATTTATATTTATTTTAAATTTAATTAAATTTGCTCATAATTTATCATCGTGTGCATTTACGTAGTTTTTAAGTTTCGGTTGGTGTCCTTTCAATCTTTTCAAATTGTTTTTATGTATATTTTATTAGATTCTACATGTAATTGGTAGTGCAAACACAAGAATCTCTTTTGGGGCAGTGATGCTTGTAACAAAATTAAGCTGTATAACCCACTTTTATTGTCTTACTGTTCCATATGACTAGACTAGATTGTCTAATCATTTAAAATAAAAGTGAACGTATTATTATCTATTTATTTAATTATATGAATCATTAAATTTAATTTAATGAAAATAAAAAATGGACGAATTATTATCTATTTATTTAACTATATAAATCATTAACTTCAATCGTAAGTTTCTTTAAATATTACACGTATTTGAATTAAATTTTATGTGAAGAAACTCCATAGATTTCTTATGAATGAAAGGATTAAGTCATATTATTGGCAGCATCTCTGATACTATTCAAGCCTAGCCAGAATCTGAAAAAGTAAAATGCTTCAGCCATGGTGCGACAGTACATAACAAAGCATATATCCCATTAACAACTAACCAATAAACTATGTCAAAATCATATAACTTTTAATTCACCATTGAAATTTTTTCTTCTATTTTTTTTTCTCCATTTCCTTTCCCCAATTACCCCTACCTCTCTCCCAATGTTGAATTTGTACAATTGACTCAAACTCTAAATATGCAGTAGTAGAGAAGCTTAACATGCGTTGCATGTATGCCACACAAAATCATTTCAGAGAGGACAATTGGTTACTAGAAGTTCAATATATATAAGCAAAAAGTTAGTTACAATTTTTTGGGAAGAATATTTTAATCAATTTTTTTATAATAAGCATGATTACAAAACTAAATAATTTTTTAATGACATGCATATATAGTTTTACCAAATAACTTATCTGTTTTAAATATCTTTATTTTTCTGTATGTCGTCTATATATAAAAGTACATTCAAAACAATGTATTATACTATTAAAAACCGATTCAATTAGATTAAAACCAATGCAAGAAAATAATTTATACTTAACATTCTTTATATGTTTACCTCAACACAAATATATCATTATGCAGAACATATCTACACTAGAAAGAGGAAATATGATTCCATATATATATATATAATGAGTGAATGAAAGAAGAAAAAATATATTGTTACAACAATTATTAGAAGCCTGACAAGATTGACCATCTTACTCAAGAGAATAAACAATCCTTTTATTTCTTTTGAATGTATTTCCTACTATTTAATTCTTGTAAATTTAGGTGAAAATAGTAATATTTAGAATAGGTTTTAGTTAGACTCTTCTCAAGTTCAAATGAAATCACTTGAGACGAAAAACAAAGGAAACAAAGGAGGGCATGAAGAAAGGAAAACAAGGTGCATCATTCAAGCTTAAATTGAAGCTACAAACTCTCAGCAATGAGTTACAAAAATAATGAAAAACATGTTTATAGGAAGGCAAAAAAATGAGAGTATCAAAAGAAGTATTAATAGTACATTTAGTTTTATAGTGACAATATTAATCACAAATATAACAAGTAATAAATATATTATTATTTTTTAAGGAATTTGTATAATATAATAATAGTTATAATTATAATAAAATTAGACTAAAAAACAATTCCATAATTTAGATTAATGTGTAGAAAATTTAAAATATTTATAAGATTGTTATCAATAATTGAAATGCAGAAAAAGGAAATATGAATAATATGAAATTGTTAGGGTTTAATTTCACCAATCCTCACTCTCATGCATAAAAAAACATTTACTTCCTTTCCAAACAATGATAAATGTCAACCCACAATTATACGCAAACCCTAATTCCTTAGATGAATAAGTCTAAGTTTATCTATTATTCGACAATTCCTTGATCAATGATATAAATAAAACTTGCAATCACCACAAGGGTCTTAAGACAACAAAAAAATCATTCTTATTCCTGACATAAACCTTCATTTGGTATTTCAATTCAGATCCTGATTACAAAAAGATATTTTAAAATATCGAAAGAATTAAAGATCAAGCCATAAATCAACACGACACATAGTAAAGTGTAGAATTAAAATACTAATTGTTGAAAGGAAAGACATAAATATGAAAACTATAACGATTACATAAGAGTTCAGAAAAGTTAATTCTAAACCCAACAACAATAGATTTAGCTCCTCATAGTCATGAAAAAACTAAACATTACAAAAAAATAATGGAAGAAGAAGATTGCTCCAAGCAAAATCCTAAATCTACCTTCAAAGGTGATTTTCGCTCTCTGATAGCTCAAGATCCTATCTCTAATGTAGAATAACTATTAAATAGAATGTGAAAATCAACACTCGCGGCCAACTCAAGTTCACTAGCACTAAGCGTAATTGTATTTTGTTGTTGATCCACACTTCTAGACCCAACTGGTGCCCCACTCAAGTCTCGTGCGCTACGCTCATTTCCATCCTTTTGCTCTCAAATTTGATCAGGTCAGGCTTAGATTCTGGCATTGGACTTGGGGTTTTTTTTTTGCATCAAATTGATCTTTAATCTCTCACCTTCAGGCTTTAATCCTTCTTCTCAGAATTGAATGTTTTCCTGTTCTTTTTCAAGCAAAATAATATGAATTAGTAATCAAATCCATTTTCTGACTTTCATAATCAATTATTAATAAAAATCACATAAAATTGAGAATTAAGTAGATTTTAAGTTTGGAAAGATTTGATTTTACTATAAAAAAATAGTCCAAACAATCATATAAATCAACTCTATAAAGCACCTTCATTTCGACACAAAAAATCCACCTCTTGTCTTCCCTAAACTAAAAAAAAAATACAATTTTTTGTGTCCTAGAAAGTTAAACTAGAAGAACAACAACAAAAGTAAGTGGCAACGACATGTAGTACACTGCTTGCATAAATAGAGAAAATGAAAGAGAAAAAGAATGAAAGAATTAAAATCATTTTAGAATTTTTAGGAAGGATTTGTCCTGAGATCCAAAAAGTGCTCAATGACAACCACCCTTATTGTTTGATTTATTATTTTCTCCAAAAATTTAAATATCAATCTATAATAAACATCAAACAAAAGTGGGATAAGGGTTTTTTATTAAAAGAAAATTAAGAGAAATGTGTCCAAATAAAAAGTTAGAGAAACAATGTCCTTTATTTTGAAAAAGTTTTAAATGAAAAACTATGCGTCATTGTTTTAAAAAAATCTTATCCATTTTTATTCTTTTTGCTATGCAACAACAAAACAAAGTTATTTTCTATAATATTTGGAGAAGAAAAGTTAGAATCATGATTTATGTGAAAAAGAAGAGTTCAAAGTATTGTAATCCCTTCTTTTAGGATTCTTTTTAAACTATGTTTGTAGGGGTGTTTAAGAAACTCTTCTTTTTTAGATTTTTGTAATATTTCTTCTTCTTCTTCTTCTTTCTACTCTTTTTCTCTTTTTTCTTCCTCCTTTCTTTCTCTTTTTTGTTTTCTTTTTTTTCTGATAAGAGCTTGCACTTTTTTTCTAAACTCTTTCTCTCTTCTTATAAAATCCTTTTCTCTTGTTATAAATTTTCTTTCTCTTTTTGATAAGCTCTTTCAATTCTTCTTTAAGTTCTTTATTTTTCTCATATGAAGTGGAAACAAAGTTTCTTCTCATGCACACTTTTAAAATATATCAATTTAACATCTTTAATTTGCTTCTAACTGGAACATCATATTGCCTTTGTTTCGATCAAACATGTCATATTCTTGAAATCTTAAAGTAGCCATTGAAACATTTCTTTCTTTGACTACTTGGTAGCATTGAAAATGTTTCTCAACCTTCATCTTCCAATCTAAATATTTTTAATATTTTTATTTCTCTAGGAGGGAGAAATGTGTACCCTAGGTTCTTTAGGAAAATAATTTTCTCTAGGTCTATGATGATGCCTAGGTAATGGGTATAGTAATCATCATTGTGGTCGCTGGTATACATCCTCTCTTCTCTTTGGGAATGAGGGTCCCTATGATATTCTTTTCTTCTATTTGACCTTGTTTATATTTACTCTCAAATTTACCTTGTTGCAGTGTATTGGGCAAATATGGTTTTAATCTCATCCATAATTGTATCTCTTTTTTCAAATTTTCTAATCTCGTCTTTTATTTTTAACTCTTCATTATGGTCCCTAATGCTACCATGCACATATATCTAGTATGTGAATGGTCACTAATTTTTTTATCAAAAAATTTTCACAATGTTTTGAAAGAATTTCACAAAAATGAAGTGACAAAATTTTTTGCAAACTTCTTGAAAGATTTTTCACAATGATCCAGTATGTCAAGTAAGTTTCCATAAAAGAGAGGTGGGACACTAATGGACATACTTAAATACCAATTTTTTTCAAGTGAAAACTTTTCTAGACACGCACTTTCACAATTTTTTTTTTTCTAAAAAGCTTCAAGCCATAATTTTTCTTCATAGTATGTGCACACACCCTTAAAGACTAAAGGAAGGTCACTAAGTGCTTGAGAGACGATTCCTAGTTTTGAAATAAATTAAGACTGGTAATTCAAAATTATGTGACAAAAACACTTAAGAACACTAGCTCGTTTTATCAATGGATTTTGTTGCTTTGTGATGGAAATTCCGTTGCTAATTCACTTTCGATGTATTTGAAGTATTTTTTCTTTTTTTGGGTGTGGCTTTCGGTTCAACACTTAAGTGTACTATTCTCTCAAGTGTTTGAACTCTCTTTGCACATTTCCATTTCCTCTTAAGGTCACCAAAAGGTATCTTCAATAATTCTATCTCAAGGAAAGACGAGTTCTCAAGAAGCAAAGAAAGAGTTAAGCATTTTAACTTCCGCTTAATAGTAATAAGCAAAATTTAGTAATGCTCAATTTGAATTGGACAACATTAAAAGAAACAATAATAATTACAAATTCAAAGGAATTCAAAAAAATGACAAACAAAAATTAAGGTAAAATTTAGAAGGAAGGCATTCAAAATGAATCTAGTAAATAGTTTTGGAATATGAGTACTTAAAACAAAATGAAGAAACAAACACAGATACAATTTTAATAAGAATTAAAATGAAAATAAATTCACGTAAAGATGCTTCACAAAAAAATTAAAGTCATAGAATCAATTAGAAAAAACAAGCAAGTGCATCTAAGAGTGTAGTGTATGTTGTGAGTGGTTTTAGTGTTTGTCTTTTGGAGTGGTTTCAGTTCCATATCATGAGGTCCTACTCTTCATTTTTCTCCACTCAATTTTACAAGCAACTCATAAATTCAGATCAAATTCAACTCCAAATCAATTAGCAAGTGTGTTTTCATGTTCAAGCAGATGATTCAACTTAAAAATTGAAGGAAAGTGGATAATAATGTCTCAAAATACTGTAGGTATTTAAGATTTTTTTCTTTCATAACTTCTTTTAAGAACTAAAAGCAAAAGAGAACTCAAATCAAGAAGAAAAACAAGCCAAAACATTTCGATTTTCTTGTTCTAAACTTAGTAAAATTGTAAAAAAAAATTCTAAGAAATTTATGAAAATCTAAATGGACTAAATAAGACTCTAAACAAATTGAGAAGATTCAGAAAATTAAATTTAAGCAATACATTTGAAAAATGAAGTCAAACTATGACACAAGATTAAGCAAAAATAAGTTATAAAGTTTTTTAGAATATGAAATTGATTCAAAGCATTTGGAACAAAAATTTGAATCAATTAAGAAAAAAGAAATATATAAGGAAAGTAAATTAACCTAAACTCGAAGAAAATATGAACAAGGAAAAACTAAGAAGAAAAGAAAGGAGGACTTATCTCTTGAAGACCTCCTACCCAACTCTAGTGCTAACTAATAGAAAAACACTATTTTTCCCAAGCAGAAGAAGATGAAAATTATTAGAACTTTCTAATTTCCTTTAAGAAATCGTATTTTCATCTCCCAAGGAAGGTCCTTGGAGAGAATGAGAAGAATACTCTCATTTATGACCGAAGAGAACAATAAAAAGATATTTAAGCAATTTAATTCTCATCCAAGAAAAGGTTGAGTGTAAAAAAGGACAAGGGATCTTATTTATAGATGCATAAGATCCTTGCTCTTCATATTCTAAGGAATACGGGACTTAAAAATACAGCCGAAAAGTGAGAAAATTCAGAGCCCTTACATGCCAAATAAGGCCCATACAAAATTGGCATAAAAATGGCTTATTCTTGTTGATGTGGAACTTTTACTCTTCACACTCTTCTCCTCTTATGTTAAGACAAATTTGAGCATGGCTTCTAGTATTCTTTGGATAATTTTTCAAGCTTAAATCAAGGCCTAACTGATGCCAAAAGGAAGGCCACATATGCCTCTACAAACCCCTACAACAATTACAAAAGAAACTATACTTATACAATATCTACAAGACTAAGAAGGAAGAAATTCTTAATATTATACTCTTCAATTGTAGAGTCTTGCTCCATGAGGCTTCATATTGTTTTATCTTCTTAGTCAATGATTTTGAGGTTGGATGGTTTCCATCATCTTTGTAGTTGTTATGAGGGTCATCTTCTGCTACTACTTCTTCCTGTGTCTGAGAATGCTTTGAGGCTTCAAGACATACTAAATGCTTTTAGCATATCGTTTAATGTGTATGGCTTCTTTGGAAACACCTCTGAAGCATTTGTCTTTCTTTTGAGAAAAAATGCAGGACTTCACATAGTTGGTTGACTTTGTAGCACTGACATCTTACCTTTTTTAGAGAAAGTGTTTGCATGAACCAACTCTCAACATGTTCTTTAAGAGATCTTTGATGTTGACAAGGTGTTGCTAGATCTTCTTAAAAGAATGAAGAAGTGAACATTTTCTGCAAGCATAAAATAACATTTGTTAAAGTTTGACATGTGCTATAAAATGTTTTAGGCTTACATCTATTAGTTACATGTTGGGCCTAAAGTTTTGAGGTTGCATGTAAGAGCAAAAATCTTTAGTGAGAAATTGAAGAACACCAATCACATCTGCATCTGATGTTCTCCAGTAACCTGAGAAAATATAAAGGACATTAGTTACACATACACCTTACATTCCCTAGTTGCATGTAGAATTGAAGAATGACCTTTGCATCTGCCTCTATTTAGAATTTTAAGAAACACTAGTTGCTTTTCTGCTTGAAGTTTCCCATGATATGTAAATTCTAGAACCTTCATTTTGTCTGTGGAATTAAGGTCTCTCCTTATCTACCTAAATCTGAACCTCTACCGGGTCTTTAGGCATGTGTAAAATCAACTCGAAAGGAAGAGTCTAGTGACTTTGAGATAAAAAAAATTATATCAAAAAATGTAAAGAGATTATTATGTTTAAATGTGAAGGTGTTAATATTAAATATTTCATTTGAATCACTTAAGTGAAAGTATCATTTGATACATTCATTCTAGATAAGGCAAATATGCTTAAGCAAAGTATTCTCCAAGTCACTCTATTGAGTACTACACCTAATATCCTTGCTTAGTGGAACTTATGTTCTTTTAAGTAGAAATATTGTATAATGTCTCCATCTAAGTGATCTTTATTTGGCCTGTCTAATTGTATTTACGTGTGTCTTATACATAAATGCTTGATTTATCTATGTGTGTATCCATCGAATGAAAAAATGTGATTTTGAGATCCCAGATCTTGGATGATATCATGGATATTAGGTAGAGATTTATGTTACAATAGAGATTTCCTAACTTCATTTATGAGAAGATATTTAGTGGTGAGAAGCTAAAGATAACTTCTATCATATCATCATATCACATGTTAGAGTCTAAGGGAGTGAATCAAAACATATGTTGAGATCTAAGTAAGGATATACTTTAGATCAACCCTAATATGTATATAAATATTCTTTTGTGTGTGCATGTGCATGTTGAGATCTGGGTAAAGATACCAACCATGATATGT